>Ga0065721_10003596_pt1 | contig 177667 bp, 134 predicted proteins | sample Mesricmetagenome_FD_59108 | JGI IMG/M metagenome (GOLD analysis project Ga0065721, IMG submission 59108) | Mesophilic microbial community from rice straw/compost enrichment Sample: eDNA_1 v2 (version 2) | ecosystem: Engineered > Solid waste > Grass > Composting > Bioreactor | place: USA... | reverse complement strand
CAACGATTGACATCGAAAAAATGGGGAAGGATGTATGGAATTTCGCGCGTCAGCGCGAAATTCCATACATCAAAAAAGAGCAGTTCCACTCTGCCGAAGGCCTGTGTTCATAAGAGTCTGGAAGCAATCTAAACAACACAATCGAATTTGGTATCATGGTTTAGGTTAACATAATGATTGTAAACCTATTTGATTACTTCAGCACTTTGGCGGCTTGGTTTCTTCCCCAAAGAGAGCGGCTGGCGCGTCCGCCTACGGCTACCAACAGCTCGCCCGTAACCTCGCTGTTGTAGCTGTGTGCCGAGAGACCGTTCCAAAATACAACGATTCACGTGGATTTGGAATGACTCTTCCGTCTAACACTTGGGGCAAAAAGGGGAAATTAGCGTTTTTTAATGCAAAGCCTCCGTTTGATGCAGACTTTGTGGCCTATCTCTAAGTTGAAGGTGGTATAGTTTATGGGTGGAAACTTTAATTTGAAAATGTTATAGTGTTGTGATTTAACGTACTTATATGTAAGAAGAGTGGGCTATGCGCTTTCAACGAATACATCTCTATATTCTCGCTGGATTGATCGTTTTAGGCTTTGGCAGTGTGGCGCAGATCTTACAGGCTCAGCAGGAGAGCCAGCCCGAGATCGTGCCTAGTTATCTTGTGCCGCTCTATGCCAAATCGTCCCCCGATGTTGGGCGTGTATTGCCGCGACCAGATCTGCAGAACAGTGTTCAATCTGCCACCATTACAGTTAGCTACAACGGCTTTACGCCCGAAGCGCAGGCCGCTTTTCAGTATGCGGTCGATATCTGGGCCAGAGAGATCTCTAGCCCTATTCCGATTCATATTGTGGCACATTGGACCAATCTTGGGCCAGGAGTATTAGGCTCGGCCGGTCCGACCGACTTTGTTGCGACAACACGGAACGGTCAAGTGACCTACTATCCGATCGCTTTAGCAAGTAAGCTTGATAATAGAGATTACAAGAATGAAGAACCCTATAAAACTGGCTTCGAAACACAGTATGGAGTGACAGCTGATATCGAAGCGAACTTCAATAGCGCGCTTTCGCTCTGGTACTTCGGCACCGACGGCAATACGCCGCCTTCGCGTTACGATTTTGTGAGCGTGGTCTTGCATGAACTCGGTCACGGCTTGGGCTTTATCGGCGGTTTTTACATGACCAGCTCCAGCGCTTATTGGTATAGGCCTGCGCCTTTTGTCTACGACCGTTTTACGGTCGATGACAGCGGCAATTCCTTGATTAACACTAGCCTCTATCCGGTCGGCTCGACTAGTTTGGGCAATGCCTTAAAGAGCAACAATGTCTATTTTACTGGCCCGAATGCCATGCTTGGAGCTGGAGGGGAAAAGGTAAAGCTGTTTGCTCCTTCGATCTGGTATCAAGGTTCAAGCTATTCGCACCTCGATGAGACGACCTACTATACGGGCAGCCCGAATGCATTGATGACGCCGAGTCTCGATGATGGCGAAGCCCTCCACGATGTCGGCGATATCACTCGCGGAATCTTAAAGGATCTCGGCTGGATGGATGGGACGGAACAGCCTTTCTCTTCGCCGACCCCGAGCCAAACGCTGACCCCAAGCATAACGCGCACGCCTATCCCGCCCGGCACCATTTTTGAAAACTATCTGCCCTATGTGCCGAACGAAGTGCCCACTAGCCAAGCCACACTGACGCCCACCTTTGAATGGCCTAGCCTATCGCCGACCTTCACAGAGACCGCAGAGGGCGAAGAGACGCCCTCTGTTGAAACTACGCCCACCGCCTCGCAAACAATGACCATGACCATGACAATCACCGAGACCAGCGAGGAAGAGGAACCCTTTGCGACCTTAACTGCGACCGCGACGCTGGAAGATGAGGAGGCGCCTATACCTAGCTTTACGCCTACTTTAACGGCGTCTTCGCCTCTAGATCCGGACGGCTCGCCTAGCGTCACGCCGACTAAAACGATCGAGATTACTGGTCTTTGAGCGCATTAGCCTGACACACCACACAAGGGACTGTTTTGATTCACCTCGCGAGGCACAAAGGCACTGAGCCTTTGAGGGTTTGCTTGCATCCTTCAACAGGCTCAGGGCACGAGAGACGTTGGTAGAGCCTATCGAAGCCAACGAACTAAGGCCCTTATGCGGTTTCTTTGCTGACATGCAGCCTAGCTGCCTTCTCCTGCTAAGCTATGCATTAGCCAAAAGTCGTGTCGGCAGCAAAAGGCGATCGTTCGCATACCATCGCGGGACTATCCTTGAGAGCACAACATCAACATTCAGCCCCTCGCCCGCAGTGCTATGCATTAGCCAAAAGTCGTGTCGGCAGCAACAGGCGATCGTTCGCATACCATCGCGGGACTATCCTTGAGAGCACAACATCAACATTCAGCCCCTCGCCCGCAGTGCGGGAGAGGGGCCGGGGGGTGAGGGCAGATAACGCTGACCGTATGTCGATTTGTGGGTAATGTACAGTTCCTGCTTGCGGGAGAGGGGGCCGGGGGGTGAGGGTCAGACTCCCTTCGCCCGCTTTGCGGGAGAAGGGCCGGGGATGAGGGTGGATAGCCCATCTGATAGCCGGAGGCGGACGCGCTTGGAACCTTATGGATGGAATGTGCCTTTTACGCCTGTTCTGTACAAAGCATTAGGAGCGAGTGTAGACACTTGGAGGAAACAGAAAAGAGGTTTCGCCTGAGTCGGCGGAACCTCTTTTGCTTGTGTGATGCGCTTGAGTTGGCAAAATCTTAGGATGAGAGCTTGGGCAAGTTGCGCTCTTCGAGTTTTGGGCCGTATGGCCCGCGTTTATCGGCTGGCAGCATCTCGGCGATGCGGCACATCATATCGGTAGTTAACTCTTCCATCAATAGCGGCGGAACCTTGCCGTTTTCGGTCGGTTCGACCAGATAAGGCTTGCCAATGCGCATGACCACAGGCTTGCGCAGCAGGGTCCCCTTGAGGCCGTGCTCGGTGCCGCTGATAGCGACCGGAACAAGCGGCACTTGGCTGGCCATAGCGAGGCGGATTGCGCCGCCACGCCCTTCCTGAAGCACGCCTGTACCGCTGCGGTGGCCTTCAGGATAGATTAATAAGACCGAGCCGTTGCGCAGCATCTCGGCTGACTGCTCGAGGGCGGCGACATCGCGCTTGCCGCGTCGAATGGGAACCACGTCCATAGTGGTGAAGAACCAACGGGCGAAGGGATTGGCGAAGAGTTCGCTTTTGGCTAGCCACGAGAGGCGATACTTAAAGGGCATCAGCGAGCCAAGCACTGGGATATCGAGCCAGTGGCTGTGGTTGCATACGATCAGCATGCCGCCCGATTCGCGCGGTGGGAGGTTTTCGAGGCCCTCGACCGACCAGCGCCACCAACCGATGATGCGCAAGAAATTAAGCAGCGAATACAAAAAGCCATACATTAAAGTACGAAGAACGCGAACCATCAACTAACTCCTACACCTAAGTTGTACACCATATGACCTCCAAGCCATCCGCTCACTACCAGAACAATCGCCCCAATAACTAGCTTCCATAGGTATGATTTGCGCGCCGGATCGCTATTGAGGACCTCGGGGTTGCGTCGTCGTTGCAGAAGGGCTTGCCCATAGATATAGATCGTTGCAATGCCTAAAATCGCGTGCGCGTTGATCCACATCAGCGCGTCGCGATGGGGCGCATCGGGGCCAACGACCTGCGTAAAAGCTGCAAGCGATCCGCTGACGGTAGCGGCGACAGTTCCACACCAGCCGATGATCAGGCTGTAATAGGCGCTGACCTCAAGCGTTTTGTCCTGTTTGCGCAAATAAAGCCAGGTCAACAAACCATTGCAAAGCAACAGGGCAATGGGAAAGTGAACTGTCATAGGATGGAGTAAATGTACCATAAAGTTCTTTATTTGGAAATGAAAAACTCGGCTGTGATCGAGCGAAATGGGAGCTGTGTGCCAAATCGTGCGCCTCAGCCATGCGACCCAGCCGTGAACGATTCCAAAGGTTGTTACAGGATACCACAGATTGTGCTTGGCGGGTGCGTTCTTGAGCTATAGAGCGCTAGGGTTTTGAACGCTGTGGTAGGCTTACGCTCTGAGTCTCGCTGCCCGAAGCGGGATCGCTCGCTTCGCTGGTTTTAAGCTTTTGTGTAGAGTAGTGTTCGCTTTGAGTGCGCAGACGGTGTTCGGCCAAGGTTTGAATCAGCGCGATGGCGGGAACGCCGAAGACGATGCCCGTGATGCCGCCCAGCTTCCAGCCGACTAGCACGGCGAAGAGCACAAGGGCTGGCGAGAGTTGCAGCGCACGTCCCAAGACGCGCGGCTCGACAACGTAGCCGATAATATTTTGCAGCAGAAAGAAGACAAGCACTGGAGCAAGCACATCGGGCCAAGGCATAGTGAGCAGCATAATGACAATGGTGAGCGAGCCGCCCAGTAAGCCGCCGATATAGGGCAGCAGCCTGACGAGCGCGATCGGCCCGATCCAAAGCAGCAGGCCGGGCGTTCCGAAGAAGGTCATCGTGCCGATGCTCAACAGCATTCCCATAGCCCAGACGATCAGCTGGCCGCGAATAGCTGCCGAATAGGTGTTGCGCACATCGTCGTAGAACTTGCCCGCGCTCGTCAGCCAGTTATCGGGCACGGTAGCCAGCACGATTCGACGCAGCGAATCGTCGCCAGCGGCCATAGAGGCTGCGATCACGATCACCAGAATAAATTGACCGCCCATATTGATAATGGCGAGCGACCAACTGAGTAAGGTTGGGGCGACCTCAGCCGCGATCGAGTCGTTTTGAAGCGCGTTCATAATCGAGCTGGGCACTGGCACTTGGCGGCTGCGCAGCCAGATCAAGAAGCTATCGGCTTGGCTGGTAGCCTTTTGAATAGCCGCTGGCAGGGTCTCGGGCAAGGTGGCTGCTTGGGCGGCTAGGGGCGCTGTCATCATAGCGAGCACAACAAGCACCAAAAGATATCCACAGGCCCAAGCCATCACGCGGGGTATAAGCGTGCTAAGCCGTTCAACCAGCGGTTGCAAGAGTAGGTTGAGGAGCCATGCAAAGCCAAAGAGCGCGAAGACATCGGCGAACATGGTAAAGAGCTGCAACACACCACTAGCGATCCACCAAGCGGCGGCGATCCCTACCAAGATAGTCACAATATTGCGGGTTTGATGCATAACAAACCTCAAGGCTCTGTGGGAGATACACCAAGCTCGCTTCTATTGTACCAGCATGCTGATAGAAACGCACCATGCCCGCTCTAGCCTATGGACAGGCTTTCTCGGCACGCTGCTCCTACCTTCTCAGGCGTAGACGTACTTTCCTCTCAAAAGGCTCTCAGCGCGTCCGCCTCCGGCTATCAAGCGCAGCTAGCCACCCTCATCCCCGGCCCTTCTCCCGCAAAGCGGGCGAAGGGGGTCAGGCCCTCATCCCCCCGGCCCCCTCTCCCGCAAGCAGGAGAGGGGGAGCTAGGCTGCATGTCAGCAAAGAAACCGCATAAGGGCCTTAGTTCGTTGGCTTCGATAGGCTCAGCCAACGTCTCTCGTGCCCTGAGCCTGTCGAAGGGTGCGAGCAAACCCTCAAAGGCTCAGTGCCTTTGTGCCTCGCGTGGTGAATATAGCTGAGGCCCTCACCCCCGGCCCCTCTCCCGCAAGCAGGAGAGGGGGAGCTAGGCTGCATGTCAGCAAAGAAACCGCATAAGGGCCTTAGTTCGTTGGCTTCGACAGGCTTGCTTGGTGAGCTTGCCGAAGCACAGCCAACGTATTTGCATACCCTGAGCAGGTCGAAGGGTTCGACACGGTGCACCTCGCAAAAAGACACAGTGTCTCGCGTGGTGAATATAGCTGAGGCCCTCACCCCCCGACAAGCAGGCTATGCATTACTCAAAAGTCGTGTCGGCAGCAAAAGGCGATCGTTCGCATACCATCGCGGGATCATCCTTGAGAGCACAGAACGGGGAGATCACCCCCTCGCCCGCAGTGCGGGAGAGGGGGCCGGGGGGTGAGGGCAGATAACGCTGACCGTATGTCGATTTGTGGCTAATGTACAGGACAAGCAGGAGAGGGGAGAGCCTAGCCGCGCTTCACCCAAGAAGCCGTGCCCAGCCCATTTGGTGCACCTTTCAAAAGACACAGTGTCTTGACCTGTGTCTCTGGGTCTCGTGTGGTGAATAAAATCAGTGCCCCGCGTGGTGGGAAGCCTTGAGGCTGGCGGCAATTTCGGCAATGCCCGCTTCGAATTGGCGCGCTCCGCCTTGGGCGGGGTGGCGCACTTTGCGGTAGGGCAGGCCGAGCTGTTCGAGGTTGCGGGCAGCGCTATTGCCCATAGCGACCAGAGGAATATTGGGGTCGAGGAGTTGCAGCAGACTTTGCAAGAAGGGCAGGCCCTGTTTCAGCTCGCTGGCGCGCGGAGTGCGGTTGCTGTTGGGCTGGCCCGGGCGATGCGGGTGGAAGGGGTAAGCGTTCCAGCCGATAGCGATTAGGTCGTGTTGAGCGAAGCAGCGCCAGACGATGGTCGCGGTCTGCTCGCCGGGCATACGTCCGTCGTTGGACGCATGTTGATAGCCGTAGGCGGACCCGAAAAGGACGTGTTCGTTGCTAGCCGCCAAAAGGATCTTATCGCTAGTAAAAGGAATGCCTGTGCGGCGACAACCAAGGTAGCCGGGCGCTTCGCCGAGCAACAGCAGATCGGGTTTGCGGGCGATGGCGAGGCGCAGATAGCGCGTAAGGTTGGCACGGCGGATATCTTGGCCCGGATCGCCGTTAGGCGCGTATTGGTTGGTGCAGTCTTCGGCGACGGGTTGGGCGGCGAGTTGGGCGACAAGTTGCTCGATCGGGTCATTCATTGCTGTAAACGGCTTCGACTAGGCTGGCGAGATCTGAGGGCGTTGCGAAAGCGAGTGGTTCGGGTGCGCGCTGGGCGATGGTTGGCTTTGGGCTGTAAGCGATGCAAGCGCTTGGATGATGGCGTTGCAGGCTTGGCTCAGGCAGGCTTGAATGTGTTCCACTGGAGCCGCTGTAGAGCGGAGTTTTCTGAGTTCGGCCTCCCACGGCAGAGTGGCGTGGTGTTGGCTAATGACCCCGATGATATCGGGGATGACCTGACGGCTGGCTTGCTCTTGGAAGCTGAGACAGAAGCTGGTAAATGCACAGGGAATGCGTTCGGTCGCTAGGCGGAAGATGTCGCCGTTGTGTGAGCTGGTGGCGACGATCAGAGCGCTGTCGTCGGGGCGAAGATCGTTGAGCGAGCGGAGCGGCAGGTCGAAGAGCTGGGCGATGGCGTTAGCGAGCGGTTGACTAGTTTTATCGAGACTGACGATAACCTTCCACGACCAAGGCTGTTGCCGATGGAGCGTCTGCAAACAGTGGAGCGTGCGGGCTATATCGGGATAGGTGAAGTGGTAGTGGCTCTCGATCGGTCGCGGCAGGCCTTTTTCGCAGGTGTTTCCCAGATAGATGCAGTTGCTTTGGGCCAATAGGTCGGGCAGTGATCGATGTTGTTGTTCGCTTTGACGCTGCTCGATACGGGCGATATCGGCTACGATGGTCTGGCTGGTCGGGTTTTCGCTCTCTGCGAGGGCGGCTTGGAAGGCTTCGCGGGCTTCGTTGTAGCGTTGTAAACCTTCAAGGCAGTATCCGCGTAGGCATGCCTGTTGCCACGGACGTAGATCGCTGTGCGCATCGAGCTCTTCGAGTACGCTGCTATACTCGCCGAGACGGCAGCGGGTTAACAGTAGCTCGTAGAGGAGTGTGGGATTGTTTGGCGCAAGTGCTAGACAATGCTGATAGGTTTCGAGCGCCTCATCAAAGCGCTCGAGTTTGCTCAACAGTTGAGCGAGCTGGTAGAGGCTAGGCAGATCGGCTTGGAGCTTGCTCGCGCTGCGCAGACTGTCGGCCGCTCTAGTTAGCAAACCACACTGTTCGTAGTAACACGCCAAGGCAAGATGCGCTTCGCGTAGATAGGGACAGTGGTGTAGCGCTTGGCGATAGACGCAGGCCGCATCGAGGTGGCGATGAGCGTTTGCAAGCATATGGCCATGCTCTAGAAGACGTTTTGCGGCAGCATAGTTTGGCTCAAGCACCATGGGACTTTTCTTTCAAATAGAGAGCAACTACCCACACATTATAGCATGTTGGCATTGCCCATGCCGGGTTTTAACAGAGCTATTCTGAGCGAGGGAGGCTTTGGCTGCTGCGTCTATGCTTGAGCAGGGCGCGTTTTAGCGCTTAGAGAGCGGTTAGGTACGCCGATATTCCTCACGGCAGAGGCGCAGTTTAGGGTCGTGGGAGCTTTAACGTGCGTGGCGTGAAGAGCTGCGAGAGCGTGATGGTGGTGGATGTTTTGCCATAGGATTGGAGTTGGCTGAGCACCTTGTCGAGTTCGCCGATCGATGAGACGATTACTTTGATGATGAAGCAGTCGTCGCCTAGGCTGCGATAACATTCTTGCACTTCAGGTAGACTGGGAATGAAGTGGGCTGCGGCTTTGGTCTCGCTAACGCTCGGGGTGCTCAGACGCACGAAGGCGACGATGGGCCGCCCGATGCGGCTCGGGTCGATAATGGCGCGATAGCCTGTAATGATTCCTAGATCTTCGAGGCGGTGAACGCGTTCGGCCACGGCCGGGCGCGATAGGCCGATAAGCTGTCCTAAAGCGGTAAAAGATAAACGGGCATCTTCTTGGAGGGCGTCGATAATTCGCCAATCGATCTCGTCGAGCAGCGGTTGCGAATCGTTGTTTGAAGCCACTGTCTACCTCCCAAATGTTTTCTTTTAAACTAAAATCCTTGCGTTCTGATATTGTACATTTGTCCTAGTTTTGAGACAATATCTCAGACAATAAAGTAGTTAAAACAAAGGATTCCTATGTCAACGAAACAGGCTTGGGGCGGTTTTTGGTTACTATCGCTGATTTGGGGTTCGTCGTTTCTTTTCATTCGGGTTGGGGTCGAAGAAATGACGCCCATGCAACTGGTCTTTTTCCGGACGGGCATCGCTGCGATCGGTTTACATATCGTTCTCTTGTTCCAGGGTAAACGTTTGCCCACAGATCGACAAGGGATCCTCGACTTACTCTTTCTAGGTACGATCAATACTATTTTACCCTTTGTGCTGATTTCGTGGGGCGAGGTTCATATCGAAAGCGGCTTGGCGAGTGTTTTGCAGGGTACGGCGGCCTTCTTTACCTTACTGATCGCTCACTTCGTCTTCCCCGACGAGCGCATCACGCTCAAGAAGGTGCTCGGCCTCTTGATCGGCTTCCTAGGCATTGTGGTGCTAACAAGCCGCAGTTCCGAGGCCACGGGCCACACCAGCGACGGCAGCTTGTATCTGCTCGGGCAGGCCGCCGTAATCGCCGCTTCGTTCTGTTATGGCATCGGCGGAGTATACAGCCGCAAAGCGATGCAGCGTAAGCTCGACCCGTTTGTGGTGGCCGCTGGCTCGATGACGGTTGCCTCTGTCTTGGCTGGCACGCTGGCCTATGCCGCGCCATTGGTGGGCGCTCAAGCTCCGACTGCTTTGGGTTCGCTCAGCTTCGCCACGATCGCCTCGGTGGGAACACTGGGCTTGCTCAACACCTTCGCGGCCTACCTGATCTTCTATCCTCTGATCAGGGTTTTGGGCTCGACCCGCACTTCGATGGTGACCTATGTGGTGCCGGTGGTCGGCCTCATGTTGGGCAGCATCTTTTTAAATGAGGTGATCGATCTGCGTTTGCTGCTCGGCACGCTTATGATCTTGGGCGGCATCGCGGTTGTAAATCTGCGCTTCGCTTCGCTTTTGCCGCAACTGCGCAAGCGCAACGAGGCCAAGGTCGTTCAAGATATCTAAGAGGGCATCTGCTTGATGTGTTTAGCGCGCTAGCGGCGAGGTCTCTTCCCCAAAGAGGGCAGCTAGCGCGTCCGCCTACGGCTATCAACATCCCGCCCGCCACCCGAGTGCATATCGCCGTGTGCCGAGAGACCCTTCGACACACAATGCTACCGATATGAAGCTCGCTTAAAAACTTCCACTCTTGCAATGCGGGCAAACGAGGGACAGGGAAAGATATAGTAGTCACGTTTCATACCAAATCGGCTTAAAAACTTGCACTCTTGTAACGCAGAAAATCAAATCTGCCGAAGGCCAAATACATAACCGGATTTGGTATAACGCGATCGACCTTGAGGCCAGAGCTCGTGTGTGAATCAAGTGGGCCGCTTCGCAAGCGCTTGCGAAGCGGCCCAGCTGTGCATTTTGAGTTGTGTGCTAGAACTTGTTCTTTTGCTCTACAGCTGCTTCTACTTAAGACTGCTTTGCGTATTGCCAGCTTTCTCGAGGCGACTGCTGCGAATCAGCGAGGCGATCACCGAGGTTACCAAGACGCCGACGATGATCACGAGCGAGTATTCGATCTTGATGGCGTAGGCAGTGTGCGAGAGCAGCATCTTAACGCCCACAAAGGTCAGAATAACCGATAGGCCGACCTTGAGATAGTGGAACTTATCCATGATGCCCGAGAGCAGGAAGTAGAGCGAACGCAGGCCCAAGATCGCAAACACGTTGGAAGTGTAGATGATGAAGGGGTCGTGCGAGACGCCAAAGATGGCGGGAATCGAGTCGACCGCGAAGATCAGGTCGGTGCTTTCGACGATCAAGAGCACAATAAAGAGCGGTGTGGCCGCCCAACGTCCGGCCTCTTTCACAAAGAACTTGGGGCCATGGGGTTCTTTGCTAACGGGCATAAAGCGGCGGAAGATGCGCACAACGATGTTGTTTTCGGGGTGAACCTCTTCTTCTTCGTCGTTATTGAGGTTGAGGGCCATTTTTAGGCCGGTGAAGATCAGGAAAAGCCCAAAGATATAGATGATCCAAGTGAAGCGCTCGATCAGGGCTGAACCGATCAGGATAAGGCTACCACGCATAATGAGTGCGCCCAAGATACCCCAGAACAGCACACGGTGTTGGTAGGCCGCTGGAACGCGGAAATAGGTAAAGAGCAGTACAAAAACGAAGATGTTATCAACGCTTAGCGCGTATTCGATGACGTAGCCGGTAGCGAATTCGATCGCTTTCTGTTGCCCGGCAAAGGCAAAGACACCGCCTGCGAAGATCAGGGCTAAGCTTACCCAAACAGCGGTCCATATACCTGCTTCACGTACGCTGATGACGTGAACTTTGCGATTGAAAACACCTAAGTCAAGGGCGAGAAGCCCAAGAATAAATACATTGAACCCAATCCAAAGCCACATTTCAGGGATGGCCATAATCGATCCAGCCTCTTTCTCTAACTGTGAAACTGCGTGATACGTTCGTTAACGGCAGACAATGCCTTAGTGAGGTAGCACTATCAACACTGGAGTAGGTGGTTGTCGTAACGCATAGGCTTTGGGCTTATGCATGACTACAGCCATCTTTGCAGCAGGTGACCTCTTACAACTATAGAACAATTGTTATGTGTTTCGTATAATCTATGGAACACAACATCCTATGTTATACCCGAGCGACTCCTTCTTCAAGGAAGAGTTTATCCCGTTTCGCATGGGAATAATTTCCTTATTTATTTTATTGCTTACACAATTGATAGAAGAAAGACAAACACCCAGCATAACATAGCGATTAATATATAAAAAATGGATCTGTATTGTACATCATTTTGTGCCAGAAGCTGCAAGCGCTCGTTTGGCACAAAAAGAGAGCTCTCTGTTGGCAAGGCCGTACAAACGTTGTCAGCCAGCAACAAGAGCTGTTGATAACAGAACGGTTCAAATCAATTGAACCGTTCTGTGTACTATATCATTGATTTGCTTCCGGTGTTGCAGTTGGCATGGGACTGCTTTGGAAGGGGCGCGGCGGTGTCGGCAGATCTGCCCGAATGATTTGTCCTCCGTTGACGATGTAGAGGATCGGCCGGATGCTATCTTCCACATAGACATCGGTCAGAAAATCGAGCCGAATGGGTGAATCTTCTGCAACACGAATCTGTTGGATCACTACGCCTGTCATCTTATCGATTTGAATGATGCGCTCGTTAAGCGTGTCCACCAAGAAGATATGACCTTCGGTCGGCCCACCGGTTACAAAGAAGCGGGTTACCGCACTGATCGGTGGCGAGATACCCTCGGGCACGATCTCGCGTTCGAAGGCGCCGCCGCTCAAAACAAACACCGTGCCGTTTGCTTGCAGCAAATAGATATTGCCGTCGATCTCCATGTCGATCGAACTCGCGAAGTCGCGCTCACCCAATTGGTCACTGCGAATCCAAGGTGTTGGCAAGTTGGCGTAACTTCCGCTAGTGTATTTGAGAATCTGGTTTGCTTCTGCACCCCAGACGTAGAGATTGCCGTCGTAGATCTCGATATCGAGCGGTGTATTGGTGGCCCAAAGCTCGCTTCCGGCCAGTTGGCTAAAGGCCCACTGGTTGTTGTTGCGGAAGAAGTAACTGAAGCCGCCCGGGCTTTGGTCGATAGCGATGATATTGTCTTCGCGCCAGGCTTGAGCGCGCACGCTGCCCACAACCGTATCGCCGATCGGATCGTTAGGCCGCAAGAACGTTTCGGTTGTGCCACCTCGGAAAGGTGCGCGATAGAGCACAGTGTTTTCTGAGCTGCTATCGAGCATATAGATGTAGCGCAGCGCGTTAGTATCGCTGATGGTTGCCACTTGGGGCGGCACCACAATATTGTGGAAGCGACCATTGGGCAAAGGATGGGTTGTGAGAATCTGAGGATCTTCAAGGAAGCTCAGGCGTTGGAGCGCAGTTTGAGCGCGCTCGTATTCGCGCAGAAGCTCCTGATAGTGATTCCAAACAGTGATATTGGTGGTAGTCACCAAAGGACTAACTCTGATCTGCTCGAGTGTGTCGCGCAGTACATCGAGCCGTTCGAGCGCGATCTGATCGTTAGGAGAGCTGCGAACTTCTGCTACGCGTTGGTCGGCCAGCGCCAAAAATTCGGCCAGCGCTTCGTCGGCTTGGTTGCGCGATTGATTCATGCCATAGAGCACCAAGCTTGTGACAAGCAGCACGAGAACTAACAGAAGCAACCAGGGGAAGGGCGGAGACTCGCGTTTGGGCGGCAGAATCGAGCCCTTATAGGCTTGGGTTGCGTAGTTGCGCTGCGGGTAGCGCGGGCGATCGCCTAAACGTGGCATAGCTTGGCGGTGGGCGAAATGTTCGCGCAGCCGCACAAAAGGCAGCATCAGCCGTTCGCTCCAAGTCATATCGACGAGCGGGCGGATCTGGTGCTGGGCCTGATAAGGGTGCGAGGTCGGCGTTTTATCGAGCAGGTCGCTTAGGTCGATCCGCCGCATGTTGGTGGGAAGGTCGGTCGGGTACTCGCCCAAGAAGGAGGAGGGCGGCGCCTCTTCGTCGTGTTCTTGGTTGAGGCGCGCTGCTTCGTAGCGTTTCTGTTCCGCTTGGAAACGCTGTTGAATCTGAAACTCTGGCGACTGCGTGGCCTTCTGGCGCTCTTCAAAGGTTGGGCCAAGATCGATCGGGCGCGGACGCTCGATCGGGTTGGGGCTCAGACCATCGGGTTTGATGGTGGTTCGTTCCGAACGCGGAATATTTTTTGGTTTTTCGCGTTTGGTAAAGATCTGAACCGTTTCGTTGACGACATCGGAGAACCATTCGCCCAAGTTGCGAAAGGTCAGCGAGGTGCGTTCGCCGATGCCCGCAGGGCTGAGCGGCGCGTTACGAGCAGCTTGGCTAAGCGGCGGCAGCAGTGCGATCACTAAGCCATAACTCGGCTTATCGGCGTCGACGATGCGCGCTTCGATCTGAGCACTGATCGCATTGGGATCATTGCTGCTAAGCGTATCTTGAATAAAGCTGGTATCGAGCAAAAGCCCGAGGTCACTGCTACAGAGCAGAATGCTGGAACCTGCCTTCACGGTCGAGCGGTAGAGTTCTGGTTCAACAGACAGGCTGCTGCCGAGCGAGCCGGGCTTAACGCTGCCCAAGACGCTTTTATGCGTGATACGCCAGGCCGTCGAGCTGGGAAAGGCCCGCATTTTGCCTTCGTGAAAGACGAAGGCTTGACAGGGTGTTACTTGGCCGATGTAAAGATCGTCTTCGTGTAAAACCGCACAGGTGATTCCAACTGATACGCGCTGTTGCGGTGGAAGATTGACGTTTTGCTTGTAGAGTGCAACATTTGCGCTATGTAAAGCATACCGTAGAGCTGAGGTCACGCTGAAGGAACTATGACTGTAAAACTCTTTACGGATGGTTCGCAGAATCGTCTCGCAGGCCTCGGGGCTGCGAGGCGCTTTCATATCGGCTTCCACCAGTATATAGAGTTGGCCTTTGCGCGCTTCAGAACTGAAGGGATTAGTTGGCTCGACGCAGAGGAGGAGGTTATCGGCAGCCTGCTCCTGCCTGACCATCTCCCCAAAGCGATGGGTATGAGTCTGGTATGCTGGCATGCGAACCTCTACAGTAGATACGTGGTTTCCAAAATTATAGCAGTACAGGCTTGCTGAGGCAAACCTCTGGTTAGGCTATCCATCATATTCGTGTGTATCAGGTCCATTATGACCTTCAAAGAGCGAATTGGATCATTATTTGCTCTCAAATGCACAATCAGGTTGCCACCAGTATACCAGCAAAATCGCTAGCGATGTTTAGGCCCTAGATTGGCTCTCTTTAACAAACGAATGAAGATTGAATCTTATCGGATCGCTTATGAGGAATAGTGAGCGGTCTGTTCATAGAGGGCAAGGCTGAGTTTGGCGGTCTGCTGCCACGAGAAACACGTTGCCTGTTCAAGGCCACGCTGGCGCAGCTCTTCGCGCTGGTGGGGATCGTTGAGCAGATCGAGTATGGCTGTGGCGAGTGCTTGCGGATCGAGCGGATCGACCAGCCGGGCGGCCTCGCCGACCACTTCGGGCAGGCTCGAGCGGTTCGAGCAGATCACGGCCGAGCCGCAGGCCAGCGCTTCGAGCGGGGTGAGACCGAAACCTTCGTAGAGCGAAGGATAGACGAAGAGCGTGGCAGCGCTATAGAGTGCGGGAAGATCAGATTCAGCGATATCGGGCAGAAAGCGTACACCTTGATCGAGCTTGAAAGCTTGCACCAGTTGACGAGCGGCTGGATAGCGTTCGTCATAGTGTCCGGCGATCAGCAACAGCGGCGGATCGCTTAACTGGTGGCAGACCAGATCCCAAGCGCGTATCAAGCCTTCGAGATTTTTATGCGGCTTGTTGGAGCCGACGTAGAGCACAAACTGCTCGGGAAGCTGATAGCGGGCGCGTAGTTCGGTTTGGCTCGCGGCTGATTGGGGTTGAAAGCGCCCGTCGGCGGCCAGCGGCGTGACATGAATGCGCTCTGGATCGATGCGATAGGCGCGGGCCAGATCGTCGCGCGCGTTTTGCGAGATCGTGATTATGGCTTGCGAGCGCCAGACCGCGAGGCGCAGCGCCAGCGGAAAGATCATGCGGGTGCTGAGCGGCACAAGCTTGGGATAGTGCCAGACGATCGCATCGTAAAGCGTTAGAATGGTCGGGCAGGGCATGCCGAAGTAGGCTCTGATCAGATAGGGCGTGTGGAGCAGATCGAGGCGCTCGCGGCGCGCCAGTTGGGGTAGCAAATACTGTTCGTTAGGTCGAAAGGGACGGGCGGCGGTTTCGACCAGCTTGACGCGCGGGCGCGCCGCGAGCGCCCTGAGGTTGAAGCGTCGATTGGGCAGGGCCGGATTGCTGAAGAGCACGAATTCGTGCTCGCAGGGCAGATTTGTTAGTGCATCGACCAGCGAGTAGACATAACGCCCGATGCCGGGAAAGTGGTCGCAAGCGTAACGAATATCGATCCCGATTCGCATAGCTTAAACCTTTGTGCTGGGCGCGTAGCGTACATACCAGCCGATCACATAGCCGAGCGCGCTGACATAGCTGACGATAGCTTTGAGCGGCTTGAAGGCGGGCCGCCACGATGGATCGGCGAAGGAGTAGGGTAGCACGATATTGGGCAGCAGAATGGCGCTGCGAAAGAGCAGATAGGCCGCCGCGTGCAAGGGCGTGCGCAGATAGCGCCCACGAGCGCGGCTCGGGTCGGCCCGCACCTCTTGGGCGAAACCCATGCCGTACAGGAAGTGTTTGCGCAGCAGGGCCGCCAGATTGGCCGGAGCGGGGTGATAGGTCCAGGTATCAGGGGCTTGCACCAGGCGGTAGGGCTGCTTGTGAGGCCCGAGCGTTCGGCGCACGCGCACAAAGAACTCGGTGTCGACCCCGCGCACAAGGCTATCGCTGAAGCCGCCGACCTGCTCAAAGACTTCGCGGCGCATAGCAGCGCAGGTCGTGGTGATCGCGCAGTAGTAGCTAGGCGGGTCGGGATTGCTCTCTAACAACTCGTGGACCACCGGATGCTCGATACGAGGCACTTCGCGCGCGACCCAGCGCTGAAAGGCCGGTGCGTCGGGCGGCAAGAGCTTGGCTGCGCCGCTGACCCCGATGCTCGGATCGGCCAGCAGCGGAGCGACTAAGTTCGCCAGAGCATGTTGGTCGCCTAACACAGCGTCATCGTCGATAAAGACCAATAGAGGCGCGCTGCTTTGGGCTACGCCTTGGTTGCGCGCTCGCCCGTTGGGCCGCACACCTTTGACCACAATCAGCTCGCGCGCTTGCAGCGTTTGGCGACGAATGCTAGCCAAGAGTGGCTCGACCTTGCCATCGAGCGAAGGAATAATGACTGCGACGGCTGGCTCAGCAGTGCTATACTGATCTTCGGTCATGTCTTCCTCTCTAATACAGGTCTGAGATGCAGCTTCAACGAGTTTTTCGGGCGATCGCTCGTTATCCAACGCTCCATCGTCTGCTCAAGCCGATTGGCGGGCCGCTCTATCGTGCGCTGTTGCGGGCCCAGTTTCACTACACTCGCTGGCGCACTGGTCTACACTATCCTCCCGGCGTGGCGCACGCCACAGGGATCGAGTATGCGACGGGGCGTTTCGAGCCGCAAACCAGCGCGCTTGTTCGGCAATTGTTGCCTTCGGGAGGAGTTTTTATCGATGTTGGAGCCAACCTCGGTTATTATACTCGCCTTGCTGCCGAGTGTGTAGGGCCGCGAGGCTGCGTGATAGCTTGCGAGCCCGGGCCAGAGAATGTGGTCGCGCTGCGTCGCAATACCGCGCACCTCCCCCAGGTTCAGATCGTGCCGAGCGCTTTGGCCGCCGGCCAAGAGCTGCTGCCGCTCTACCTCAGCTCCCACTCCTCGTGTCACAGTCTGGTCGACAGCAGCTACTTCAAAGATGGCTCTTTCATCTGGGTGCCGACCATCAGCTTCGATCAGCTGTGTAGCTCGCTCAAGCTGGCCAAGATCGATCTAGTTAAGGTCGATGTTGAGGGTGCCGAGCCGATGGTCTTGGCCGGAATGCGCCAAGCGCTAGCGCAGGCTCGGGTCGCGAACTTGGTTATCGAGTTCTGCCCCGCCAATATCGAGGATGCTGGTTACGATAGCCTCGCCTTCGCTCAGGACTTGCTTGACTCGTTCGCCTCGATTCAGATCATCGATGCGCCCGTTTCGCAACTGCTTGGCAAACAGCTCGAAGCGCGCGACGACTTCGAACGGGCGATAGCGCAGATCAAAACGCTTGAGCTGCGCGCCTATCTCAATCTGCTCTGCCAAACGTCCTTAAACGTGTCTTGAGACGAGCCAGCACCTTGAGAGCGAGCTGCACTTCCTGCCAAGTGATGACCTTGCAGATCAAGAGCAGCGCCGGGTAGCTCAGCCAGAGCAGGGCGCGTAGGCCGAGGCTGATCAGGTTGGTCTCGACGGCCAGCGGCAGCCCGATCCAGAGCAGCGCCAATTCGATCACGACGATCAGGATCAGGTCGCGCAGTGCGTAGGGGATCGGATAGTGGCGTTGGGCGCTCAGATACGCGCCGAGCGGGCCGAACAGATAGCCGATCGGTGTGGCGATGGCGGCCCCCAGAATGCCCAGATGTGGCGTGAGCGCCAGCATCAGTAGCACGCTCACCAGCGCGCCCACCAGCGAGGTCCAAGCCAGGTGGACGGTTTTCTCGCTCAGGTAGAGGCCCGTGCTCAGAATCACGTAGCTACCTTGGATCAAAGCGGTGTAGGCCAAGAGCCAGACGTAGTCTTGAGCGGGCAGGTAGCGGTAGCCGCCAACTACGATCAGCGCCTCGCGAGCGAAGAGGCTGAGCCCGAGGGTGGCCGTCATCATCACGGCAAGGTAGTAGCTCAAGACGCGCGCATAGGTGCGCGGCGCTTCCGGCTTGTTTCTAATCGATAGGGCGAAGGGCAGCCAAGCTGCTTGAAATGGCACGCTCAAGAAGGCCAACATCGAGGCGAGCTTATTGCCGATTCCGAACATACCGATCTGTTCGGCGCTAATGCCGAACTGCAGCAAGATCGGCCGATTAGCTACACCCAACGCGACGCTAGCGATGCCAGCAGGAATGAGTGGCAAACCAGCGCGCAGCAGTGGCAGCAAGACCTGGCGATTCGGCGGAACAAAGAGCAGATGCGGCGCGATCAGGCAGCCGATAAACAAGAGCGTCAGTTGGGCGCTGAGCTGGGCGCTTAGCACTCCTACCGCTCCCCAACGCAATACAATCACAAAGGTGATGTTGGCGATCGCCAAGAAGACGATTTGCAATAGGCTCAGAAGGCTAGCTCGCCAGATCTCTTGGCGCAGGCGCAGCGCATCGATGAGCAGAGTGCTCAGCACGGGTGCGGGCAAATTGGCGACCGCCAAAATGACTAGGTTAGCATAGGTGGGGTTGCGCAGCCACACTGCGGCGATCTGGTCTGCTCCGATCGCGCTGGCCCATGTTAAAAGTAGGCTGGCCGCTAGGCAGAGCCAGAGTGCGCTGGCTATGAGGCGTCGCTGGTGTAGATCGTCGCTTTGGCGTTGGAAGAGCACAGGCGTGGCTGTGCGCAGACCAAGCGCGGCCAGAATGGCGAGAAACGAGCTGAAGGTCAAGACGACTTCTAAAATGCCATAGTCGGCTGGGGTGAGAATACGAGCGTAGATCGGCGTCAAGATCAGCGTCAAGATCGGACCAACCACGCTATTGATGCCATAAGCCGCTGTGGCGCGCAGCAGGGTTTTTGCGTGTTGGCGCAAAGATGGATTGGCACTGGCTTCTGGCATAAGCTCCTTAGGTGATACGTTTGCACACGTTTGGATAGGTGTATTGAATTATAGCATTGTCGAAGCGTGGGCCAGCTTCAAGCTGTGCCATGCGCTATCGTTGTGCGTTTGTTATGGAATGCGATTGTATGTGGCTTTTGGGACGGCCTCACGGCACAGATAGAAGCCCGTTGCGGCGGGCGAGCCGTTGGTAGCCGTAGGCGGACGCGCTTGAAGCCTGCTTTGGGCGAGCGACCTCGCCGCTTGAGCCTTGAACTCGTCATGAGGTGTCAGTTCAGCAGACGCTCGAGCAGAAGCCACGGTAGACGCAGACGCTCGATCGTCATCTCTTGCCAGGTCAGTGGGTCGCCCATCGAGACAAAACCGAGCCGATATTGCATCAACGAGAGCGTATTCCAGATCAAGAGCAGACAGCCTGCGCTTAACACTGCGATCTGGCCTGAACGCTGTTGCCAAAGCCGTTCGACGAAACAAGCGAGGCCGATCTGCCAGATCCAGAGGGCGCTGATAAACATACGGCCGCCGAATGAATCGCCTTGCCACCAAGCCCACCAAGCTGCCACAAGGTAGAGGTTGAGCGCCAGCGTGCCCAGCAAGGCCCAGCGCTGCCAGCCTAACTGCTTGCCTGCCATGAGCAGGCCGATCAAGGCGAGCAGAAAGATCGGGTGCCAACTGAAGAGGCCATGGTAGCTCGAGAAGAGCACATTCCAGAGCTGGGGTTGCAGCCAATAGAAGGGCGGGTCGTGATCGTGCTTGTAGGGGCTGCTTAAAAATGTGCCGTAGAGGGTCTGCCAAACGTAGAGCTGAGGTGAAAAGAGCAGAAGGGTGAAGAGAACGGTAAGCAGCCCGCCGGTCAGCCAGTGCTGAGCCAACTCGAAGCGTCGCGTTCGCAGCGCTTCTATCCAGCGCCAAAGCAGATAGCAGTAAGGCAGCAGCAGAAAGATGGCGTCTTGCAGGCGTACGACCAGCACAGCGCCACCTGCTGCACCCAGAAGCGCAAAGGATCTCCAACGCGGTCGCTCTTGCTGATAGAAGGCCCTTTGCCAGTACCTCAACAGGAACGAGACACAGAACAGCGCAACCAGATGCGACATCGAAGGCTCGAAGATCATGTAGTACACGATGTTGCTGGTCATGCAGAGCAAAACAAGCGCGAGTCCTGAAGCCTCTTGGCTGTAGTAGCGGCAGGCCGAACGCGCCGCCAGATACATGCCCAAGACGCCATAGAAGATCGAGCCGAACGAGATCGCGCTTTGGTAGAGATAGCTGTAGCCGTCGCTGCGCAGTCCTAAGCCGAGCCAATCGCCAAGCAGGGCGATTAGGTGGGCGAGCAGATAGAAGGGCAGCCAGAAGATGGCCGTGCCGACCGCGAGTTTGTTGCCCGCCAAGCCGAGCGGGGTTGGTTCGGGCGTTTTAAAGGCATGGGCGAAGTAGGCGTATTCGTTGCTCAGGTCGAGGTCGCCATCGATCAGCCATGAGCGTAAGTAGACATAATAACCAACCCCGTCGGAGCCGATCAGCTCGCCGTCGGCCCGTGGAACGGGCAAGAGCGCGATAAAGGCCACGATGGCGAACGCTCCTACAACGATACTTGCCGGGCCTGGCCGAAGCAGCCTGCGAAAGAGGATGGACATAGGCTGAGCGCGTCCTTGTCTGCAATCAGGGTCGGGCGATCGCCGCGAGCAGAATCCGTTCGGTTGCTAAGATCATGGCGCGCCGATCGAAGCGCTGGCGGGCCGCATAGCGGGCAGCTTCGCCCATTTGGATCAAACGTTGTGGATCGCTTAGCAGCTCTGCTAGCGCTAACTGCAGGGCTGCTACATCGCCCATAGGCACCAATAGGCCGGTTTCGCCGTGGCTGATCGCGCTCGATAAGCCGCCGATTCTGCTGGCGACGACGGGTAGTCCTGAGGCCAGCGCTTCTACAACGGTCATGGGGAAGGCTTCGTCGCGCAGGGTCGGCATAACGAAGATGTCGCTCGCGGCTAGGATCGATGGCAGTTTTTGGTGCGATAGGTGGCCCAGCAGCTTGATTTGCGGATCGTTATTGGCTTGTTGGCTGAGCGCTGCTCGTTCGACCCCTTCACCTGCGATCAGCAGCCAGAGCTTCGGATAGCGTTTGCGTAGGCGCTGAGCCGCTTCGATCGCTAGATGAATACCTTTCTCGCGCTCGAGGCGGCCTACGCAGCACAAGACTTGGGCGTCTTGGGGAATACCGAGCGATTGACGGGTGCTATGGCGGGCGATCCCATCGGGTCGGAAGAGGTCGGTATCGACTCCATTGGGAATGGTGCTGATGCGTTTTGGATCGATCTTGAGCTCGTCTCCCCATTCTTGGGCCACGCTCTCGCTTACGGCGATCCAGTGCGAGACATAGGCGGTGCTGCGTCGCCACAACATGGCGTCTAAGGGCAGATGGCTGAGCAGCCGCCCTAGGCGATAGACGCCGCGCAGATCTTTGGCGTTGCGCCATTGGGTGCGTAGCGCGCCCTGCAGCGTGCCGTGAATCAGCATCACGATCGGGAGATGCAGCTCTCGCGAGGCAGCGCGCACATAGCCCAGCGCACCGGCGCTTTGGCTTAAGATCAAGTCGAAGGGCTGCTCGGCGTGCAAGGTTTTGAGCGTGCGATAACAGGCACTCCACCAGCTTCGGCTATAGCGTCGCCATGAACCGGGCGCGATATAGTGCACATCGAGGCCTTCTTCATCGCCTTTGTCTGAGCTTTTGCTCTGCGGCAAAGGCGTGGTGAAGATACTGATCGTGTGGCCGCGAGCTTTTAAGCCGAGCGCCAGTTGGTGCGCTTGTTGTTCCATTCCGCCCTGAATACCATGGGCGAGCGTTAAACGTTGTGCGATTGCGATTCTCATAGCTGCGCTACTTGTCGATAGAGATCGGCCGTTTTGGCGGCGATCAGTTTCCAGTCGAAGGGCTGAGCTGCACGCAGCGCAGCCGCTTGGAGCGCGCCTAAATCGGGATGTTCGAGTGCTCGTTCGAGCGCCTTTTGAAGCCCGTCGGCTTGCTTCGGGTCGAAGAGAAAGCCTTCCTGCCCTTCGTGGACGATTTCGCTGACCGGCCCGAAATTGGGCGCGAGCACGGGCCGTGCATACGAGAGCGCGCACAAGAGCATGGCCGAGGTCAGAATCGAATGGTAGGGCAAGAGCACCAAGTCTGCGGCGGCTAGATAGGTCGGCAGCTCTTCGTCAGAGAGGTAACGCGAGTCGAAGCGAATATCGCTTAGGCCCGCTGCAAGCTCGCGCAGGCTTGCTAAATACTCGGGCGACTTGGCTGATCCGGCGATCAGCAGCAGACCACGTTTGTGTTTGGGAAGCTGTTTAAAGGCCGCGATCAGCCCTTCGACATTTTTGTATGGGCGCAAGGTGCCTGCACAAAGCAAGATCGGTCGTTGCGATTCGAGCCCCAACAAAGCGCGACTCTCTGCTTGGTTGCGGATCGGCCCATATTGACCGACATAATTACCCAGCGGAATCACGCGGCAATGCGGCAGAGGCCCGTAGCGCGCTTCCAACGCTTGGCGAGCCGATTCGCTATGCGCGATGATCGCATCGCTCCAGCGTGCGACGCATCGGTATGTTACAAAGCCCCAAAACGGAAAAAAGAGCTCGTGCGGTTCGAGGTTGTGCGCTGTCCAGACTAAGCGCACGCCGCGCAGCTTCAATGTGAGCAGAACGATCAAGAAGCCCAGCGAGCGCAGCGCTGTTGCCAGCTGCGAAGGTCGCTGGGTCAGCTCATCGAAAAAGTGCAGATGCAAAATACGGCTTCCCCGACCAAACAGCAACGCTGGCAAGGCGTAGCGTGGACGCAAACGCCTGATCCTTAGATCGTTCGCTTGCTCGGCTAAGGGCTCGTACAAGCGATCAAAAATGGGATTGGTTGGCAGATGCGCAGGGAGCGGATAGACCGTGATCATGAACGTGTACGCCCTAACAACTCTTCGATACGAGCGGTCACCATGTCGATGGCGATCTGATTTTTGCCACCTTGGGGAATAATCATATCAGCAAATTGCTTCGATGGTTCAACGAATTCGAGGTGCATGGGGCGTACAGTCGAAAGATATTGAGTGATCACCGAGTCGATGGTGCGGCCTCGCTCTTCGATATCGCGTTTGAGGCGTCGGATAAAGCGCAAATCGGGCGCTGTATCGACAAAGAGCTTGATTTGCATGCGTGAGCGCAGAGCGGGATCAGCAAAGATAAGAATACCTTCTAGTAGAATGATCGGGCGCGAGACTTGAAGTGTTTTGCCCGGGAGACGGACGTAGGTGCTGAAATCGTATTCTGGCAATAGAACCGATTCCCCCCGAATCAGGCTATCGAGATGCTCGATTAGAAGCTGGTTATCAAGCGAATTGGGGTGATCGAAATTGAAGGTGGTGCGCTCCTCAAAGGGCAGATGAGAGAGGTCGCGATAGTAGAGATCATGGGCGATGTAAACGATATTCTCTGCTCCTGCGCGTTCTACGATCGCTTGCGAGACGGTTGTTTTACCGCTGCCACTGCCTCCGGCTACACCGATGACGAGCGGTTTGCTTGTTGATTTGTTGCTATCCATTCTGTTTCTCTATCTTCTAACGAGCTTAGCTTCTCTATCTTCAAACGATACGATAACGCTGTTTTACTCGGAGCATATGATATCTTGAATCGTTGTGACGTATGGCTAGGTGGTAAAGCCCTTGGATTAGACACGCGATCCTGAATCGATATGTATTATGAGCTTACTAACATAAATGAAGTGCTTACTAACGAAATAACTGCCACTGCTCAGCTGTTTGAACGATTGATCGTCTAGCTCGCATCAGCCTTTTCCAAAGCACTTTCATTTTTAGCTATCATATCCTATTTTTAATTATTTGAATTGGTAATAAATGTGCGATTTTTAGTCTACACTTCACAAAAATGCTGGCGGCGCTGATCAGAGCTAAAGGTGCAAATACTAGCATCAAGAGTTGGCAGTAAATGTAAAAACAGGCTCACGTTCAAAATTAGTTAACATTCCATAAATATATATTTGGTTTAAATGATTAACGAATTGGTTTCGATTTGTATCTTTTATCATGTACAATGTAGGTCATGTTAATACGTTAACATTTGCAAAATAATATTTTACATACAGCACGTTCGGAGGAAAGACAGTTTTAGAGGCGCCATTCAAACAAACAGGAAGGATTGTTTTCGTCATGCCTTATCCACGCAGAACGTTTTGGTTTGTTTTGTCTCTCCTTTTGACAATCTTACCTTTAACAGCTGAAGCTCGTCCGTCTACTGCAAGTACAGCAGCTTATAAAAGCGGCTTTCCAGCAACGGTTGCTAACCAAACATTCTACGAACAATCGGCAGTTGTTGCAGAAATTGTTCCTTCGAGCCCTGGCCTCGAAATCGCCATTCCTAGTCGTGAAGGCTATCTTTCCGTATTTAGCAAAGATGGCCGTCTGCTCTGGCAGGCCCAAGTCCCCCCGACCTTGTGTGCTAATGCGGAAGCTCGTTTGACGCGCACTATGCCCGCCGTTGGAACGCTCGATGGTGACGGGGTGCCCTATGTGGTGATAGGTTATGGCAACCACTTGGCACGCTCACATCAAGGCTACTGCCCGGGTGGCGTCGCAGCTTTCCACGGCCCTACTGGTGCCCTCAAATGGCGTTTTAGCACCCACGATTTGACTCGCCCCAAAGTCGAAACCTTCAGTGGTGTTATATCGGTCCCTGCCCTTGCTGATAGCGATGGCGATGGCAAGATGGAGGTCGCCTTTGGATCGCTCGATCGACATATGTATCTGCTCGATCACAATGGCAACTTGATTTGGCGCTTCCATACGGCAGATACTGTGTGGGCTTCACCTACTTTCTATGACGTTGATGGTGACAAACGCCTCGAAGTTGTTTTCCCATCGGATATAAGCGAGAACAAGAGTTATGGCGTGACCAACGGTGGTTTCGTCTATGCCTTCAAAACCACTGTTCCCGATCCAGAGCAAGTTCCTGATCGACGCATCAGCTTCTCTGGCGACCCAGCCAAGATCCCCAATCTAGTCTGGCGCAGCCCGAACTTCGATCAAGCGCTGTATTCGTCGCCCGCTATCGGCGATGTCACTGGCGACGGCGTCGACGACCTTGTGATTGCCTCGGGCTGTATTTTCAAAGATGCCTCAGGCAACCCAACAGGTAAATGGATCCAGATCCTCAACCTTTCGGACGGTTCGGTCATCAGGACTATTCCTGTTCAAACCTGTTCGACCGCCTCGCCCGCCCTGGCTGACCTCAATGGCGACGGCGTACTCGATATCGTACTGCCGCTCAACGGTCAATATATCATTGGCCCTGATAATCAACCTGAATGTCGCGTGATCGCCGTAACGGGCAATGGCCGCCAGCTTTGGAACGTTGAGCCGACTGTATTCGGTGGCTACAGCGACCCGGGCTGCCACCTGCTCAAGAGCGTAAGCATCGCCGACCTCGATAACAACGGTTCTCAAGAGGTTCTGGTTAACAATGCGCTGGGCATTGTGATTTTGGCTGGCTCGAATGGGCGACAACTGTCGGTCGATAACCCGCCCACCTTGTTGTTGGCACCACCTCGCCCGCTAGAACAAGGATTGCCTTCGCACAGTCTGCCAGTTGTAGCCGACCTTGATGGTGATGGCACGCTCGAGGTGGTCTCGGCGGTTGATAACAAAGTGCTGGTCTGGTCCAACCTCAAAGATGCGATCAAGAGCGAGAGCGACTCGCGCGGTGTGCCGGGTTATGCCGCTTGGCCGATGTTCCAAGCTAACCCTCAGCGCCTCAGTACCGTTACGCCCATGCCGGTTCTGCTTGTAACCTCCGATAGCTTAGGTGCAGTGATCACTCCAGATGCGGGTAAGATCGTTACGAAGCTTTCGCTGCAGGTCAAAGGCGCAAGCGAATTGACTTGGGAAGTCTCGGGTGCGCCAGAATGGGCGATCCTTTCGGCTACATCGGGCTCCACCAAGACGCCCTTGCTTGTCACGCTTGATCCGAGCAAGCTGAACAATAAGCCCGGCACCTATAACGGAGAGATCACGATCAAGTCTTCTTCGGGCCTAGCTGCCTTTATGAAGGACGGTGCTGTCAACAAGCAGTTGACGATCAAGCTGCGTTTGATTATCAGCGATACGGTAATGAACAGTTATCTGCCGATCATTCGCAAATAACGGCACTGTGACGGCCGCGCATAAAACCTTTGCCGGTCGTTAAAGCTCTCTAAAACGCAAGCTAAGGCGAGGCTATGCATCAGCCTCGCCTTAGTGTTTTGTCTATTCCACATCCTCCTGATCTCTTCCTACCCGCATCATCGCGTTAGCTCGTACAGGCGGAAAGGTCGTCTCCCGCAAAGAGGGCCTAAGCGCGTCCGCCTACGGCTACAAACATCCTGCCCGCCACCCAGAGCTACTATTTTGCAGCTTGCGCTGCCTAATACCAAATCCGGTTGAATACTTTGACTTTGGCCTTCGGCAGAGTGGAACTTGATCATTTTTGTTGTGAGAAATTTCGCGCTGTAACGCGAAATTTCTCACAACTCTTTTCCCGTTTTTGCGTTACAAGAGCGCAGGTCTGTAAACGGATTTGGTATAAAGCCGTCTAAGATCTTCTCGCTGCGAAGCTGCGGGAAGGTTAGAGGTCAAGCTGTCAGTCTGGACTATCGCGAATGAGCGGGGGAGCATACGCCCTTCTCCCGCATCTATGCATTAGCCAAAAGTCGTGTCGGCAGCACAAGGCGAGCGTTCGCATACCATCGCGGGAGTATCCTTGAGAGCACAGAACTCAGAGAGGTTGAATGCGATTTCGCGTAGCGAAATCGCATTCAACATCACCATGCACCCCCTCGCCCGCAGTGCGGGAGAGGGGGCCGGGGGGTGAGGGCAGATAACGCTGACCGTATGTCGGTTTGTGGCTAATGTACAGCTCCCGCATTGCGGGAGAAGGGTCGGGGATGAGGGTGGCTAGCCGCTCTGGTAGCCGGAGGCGGACGCGCTTAGAACCGCATGGATGCTAAGAACTTCGCCGCCAGAGCTTGCAAGAATAAGGTATGCTCACAAGGCTTTCGCAGCTTTTGAAGCGATCTGATCGGATTGAGTGTGAAAAGCGTTTTGCAAAAAGTGAGATCAGATCGAACAAATTGTGAGGGTGGCATATAATTTGATAAGAGTAATGCTATGGAAGAAAGGGGGATAAGGATCGGAGTCTGAATAAACTGAATTGACCAAGTTCAAAGAGGGCTACGTTCGGTCCTTCAATCGCTAATATCTTGCAAGGAGCCGAAGCATGTGATCATTGGTAAAGCCTCTATCTTCGTGACATACACTTTCTAACCTGATATAAGGCTTTGATTTGTACCACTTTGAAGTTGTAAGAATAATCTGAGAGCCTGTGTTGAGCTAGAAAGGCTGATTTTATGTCGCGCTTGTCCATCCAACGCTGGCCTGTCCTTGTTTTTATACTTGCCCTTTTACCCCTTAGCTTCAACTCACCCCTTTCCGCCTCCGAGCTAAGTTCTTATAGATCCGGTTTTCCTGTCAATATTCCCAATAGCTCATTTTACGAACAGTCAACTGTTGCGGCAGAGATCGTGCCTAGCAGTCCCGGCCTAGAGATCGCAGCCATTAGTCAGGAAGGGTATCTGACGGTAGTGAGCGCCAATGGCGCGATTTTATGGCAGAAACAGGTGCCGCCTAGCATGTGTGGCACGGCTAGCGAGCGGGTCTCGTTCTCGCATCCGGCGGTAGGCGCGCTCTATGGTGATGGGGTGCCCTATGTTGTGGTCGGTTATGGCGATATTTATGCCCGCAGCGATGCGCGCTACTGTCCGGGCGGAGTGACGGCCTTTCATGGCCCGAGCGGCGATGTGAAGTGGCGGCTCAGCATCGACGCCTTGTCGCCAGATGAGCGCTTTACCGGCGTGTTTGGCACGGTCGCTCTGGCCGACACCGATGGCAACGGTACGCTCGAGGTCGCTTTCGGCGCGCTCGACCGCCATTTCTACCTGCTTAGGAACGATGGCAGCTTGATCTGGCGCTTCCATACCGCCGATACGGTCTTCTCTTCTCCCACCTTCGCCGATGTGAACGGCGATGGCAGGCTTGAGGTCATTTTCGGCACCGATATATCGAAAAACGATCGTTTCGGCTTTAATAACGGTGGATTCATCTATGCCTTTAAAACAACCGCCCCATCAGCCCAAGAGGCCCCCAACGGTCGAATCGGTTTTAACGCCAATCCTAGCGCCATCCCCAATCTCGTTTGGCGCAGCGAGAACTTCGAGCAGGCGATTCAAGGCTCGCCAGCGGTTGGCGATGTCAATGGCGATGGAGTCGCCGAGCTTGTGGCTACCTCAAGCTGTCACTTTAAAGATGGCAATGGCGTGGGCTTGGGCAGATGGGTCAAGCTGATCAACCTTGCCAATGGAAAGGTGACCGCGACCATTCCGCTGCCGCAGTGTTCTACAGCTTCGCCCGCTCTAGCCGATCTCAATAACGACAATGTGCTCGATATTGTGCTGCCGCTCAGCGGCTTGCCGAACGGCGAGTGTCGCGTGGTGGCGCTGACGGGCAAGGGCCAGCAGTTGTGGAACGTAAAACCAACCGTCTTTGGCGGCTTTAGCGATCAAGGCTGCGATCGTTTTAGAGGTGTGACCGTCGCCGACATCGATAAGAACGGCTCGCAAGAGGTGCTGGTCAATAACGCGCTCGGCATCGTTGTTTTGGCTGGCTCCAACGGGCAGCAGCTCTCGGCCGACAATCCGCCCTCGTTCCAGTTAGCCGCACCCGGCCAGAACCCATCGCAGTCGGTTCCGGTCGTCGCCGATCTCGACGGTGATGGTAATTACGAGCTTATCGCTGGGGCGCTGAACAAAGTGATCGTCTGGAACAACCTTGGCAGCACGATTAAAAGCTCGCCCAATTCAAACAGCGTGCCGGGTTATGCCGCTTGGCCTATGTTCCGTGGCAACGCCCAACGCACCGGGTTCGCCAATCAAGCGCCGCTTCTGGTTGTTGTATCCGATAGCGTTGGCGTTGTGGTGCGACCGAACAGCGGACGTGTGACGGCGGTTATTGGCCTGCAGGTTCAGGGCGTCTCGCAACTAAGCTGGCAGGCCAGCGAATCGATCAGTTGGCTGAGCCTATCCGCTACTTCGGGCTCGACCAACACGCCCCTGCGCGTCACTTTCGATCCCGGCAGCGTCAGCAATAAGGTCGGTGTCTATAATGGCGATCTAACCTTGCGTGCGACCAATGGCTCGGTTGCCTTCCTCAAAGATGGCAAACCTGCTAGCAGTGTCACCATCAAGGTCCGCATGGTCATCAGCGAGCGCGTCCAACAGGTCTATCTACCGATTGTGCGCAGGTAAGGCTTGTAAGACCAACTCCGCTTGACCGCTTTAGCGCTTTGGCGTCGTAGTTTCTAGCTCCCATTCGTTCCTGACCGCGTCCGCCTACGGCTATCAACATCCCGCCCACCAAAAATATGCAGCTTGTTGCTCTATCGCGCAACAAGCTGCATACTGTTTTCCCGATCTTGTTAGCGCGCCCTTATACGCATGCGAATGCCGTTCAGCGGCATACCGGTTGCGCCATAAACCTGCCTGAGATCTTGGCCCGGCAACAGCTCGATCTGATAGTTGCGCAGTACATGCGATGCGAAAGCCTTGATCTCGATCTGAGCCAGGTTGATGCCGATGCAGATGCGCGGCCCGCCTCCGAAGCCGACCAGCGAATAAGGCTGTTTGCGATCCTCGTTGCGCGGTTCGGCGAAGCGATCGGGGTCGAAGCGCTCGGGATCTTTGAAGATGCTAGGAATGCGATGGCTGGCGGCGATCGCGTAGTAGACGTTGCTACCAGCGGGCACATGGTAACCAGCGAAGCTGAAGTCTTCGACCACGCCGCGCGGCCCATGTGGCACGGGCGGGAAGAGTCGTTCGGTCTCGCTCAGGGCGTTATGCAGCACCTTCATCTGTTTGATCTGCTCGAGCGTGGGCGGCTCGCTCTGATCGCCGAGAATGGCCGTTTGCTCTTCCAGCACTCGTTGCAGATAGTCGGGGTATTGCAGCAACTGGGTGAGCAGCCACGAACCCAAACTAGTAGATGTTTCGTGGCCTGCCACCAGCAAAATGTTGGCGTGGGCGATCAACTGCTGTTCGCTGAGCGGTTCGCCATTGCTATCGCGAGCCTGCACTAACAGGCCGAGCACATCGTCAGTAGGGTTGCGGCGGCGCGCCTCGATCTGGGGAATCAGCATGCTGTTGAGTTCGGCGTGCAGTTTGGCGATATGCGGGCCACCATCTTCACCCTCTTCGAGGATTGCGCCCAGATTGAGCAAGGTGTAGTAGATATCGCGGAAGCGATCGACTTCGTTGCCCTGCTCAAGGCCCATCAAGGCCCCAGCGGCGATATCGAAGGTGATCTTGCGCATCTCGTCGAAGATATCGACCTCTCCTTGTTCGGTCCACTCGGCTACACGGCGCTGCACAACCTGGTGAATCACCGGCAGGTAGCGATCCATGTAGCTGACCGTGAAGGCAGGATTCATTAAACGACGGTGGTGGGCATGCTCTGGACCATCCATGGTTAGAAGACCGTTGCCGAACAGCTCGAGCACGCTCATCATCTGGCCCCATCCAAGGCCGTGCGAAAAGTGCTGTCGATTGCTGGTCATAATGAAGCGGTTGGCCTCTGGGCCGACCATAAATACGACCTCGCGCCCCCAATGCTCGCCCCGGAAGATCGGACCGTGCTCTTCATACATTTTGACCAGAAACGTGCCGTTGTCGAGCTCGAAGTTCTCTGGCATTGTCACCTTGGGGATAGCGATGAACGGTTGAATATCTTGTACAGTCACACAACCTCCTTCGTGCTTAGCTGATCGAACTTAGTTAGATACTGGACACACGTATAAAGAGCACAATCAAGCGCGAGGTATCGCAAGGCTGCTAGCCGCTAGCAAGCTTAATCGTCGCCGATAGCTTGCCAAGCGATGAGCAGGTTATTGACGATCATCGAGCAGAGGCGCTCTACTTGTGCTAGGCCACCTGTGATCTGCTCGGCCATCGCAAGCGCGATCACCCCATGCAAGGAGGCCCATAAGATCTCGACGGCGTCGTCGCAGTTTGAGATATGGGCTTGGGTTTTTGTTCGTAGTTCTTCGATGGCTTTACTGGTTGTTTTGTAGACGGCGCTGATCTCTTCTGGCAGAGGGTCGCGACAGAGTGGAACGCTGCCAAGCCCGAACATAACTTGGTAGAGTTCTGGCGATTGCCAAGCGAAGCGGCAATAGGCTAAAGCTATCGCTCTTACCGCTGCGCGCGGGCCTTTGGCGTGATTGTAGGCGTGCTGAATGGCATTGTGAAGCTGAGTGAAGCCCTCTCGCATGAGCGCGACTAACATCGCCTCTTTGCTCTCAAAGTGCTCGTAAATCATCGGCGGGCTGTACTCGATCTGCTCCGCGACTTTACGAATGGTCACATGTTGCCAACCATCTTGAGCAGCCAGCGAGCGCGCAGCGCTCAGGATATCTTCGCGTAGATTGCTTCGTTCGCGCGGCCGTCGTTCTCGTATCGTCATTGCGTGTCCTAAAATCTAACTTAGTTAAGTAATACAGAACAGTAATAAAAAACGGTATCGAGAAGCGTGCAATCAATTCTATCAGTTTAAAATCTCATCGCCTAGTGTGAGGATCACATTTTTTTGCAATACTTTATCGAGTTGGCAGGCTGTGGTCGATGCCGGTTTGAAGTGTGGGTTGTGTGCGAGGGCGAGCAAGGAGCAGCGAGTCGCACACAACAGTGGCTTTAGTAGATCAGGGCGATCGCGCTGAGCGAAAGTCCAGCACCTGTGCCGAGCAGCAACACGCGGTCGTTGCGTTTGATCCGGCCTTGTTGAACTGCTTCGGCCAGCGCGAGCGGGGTTGAGGCGGCGATACAGTTACCGCGCTCGGGCAGGTTGATGATCACCTGTTCGCGTGTGAAGCCGAAGCGTGAATAGAGCTGCTTTACCCCAAAACCGCTCGCTTGGTGGGGTACGAGGGCGTCTACTTCAGAGCGCTGCCAAGGGATTGCTTCGAAAAACTCGTCGAGAAATGGCCCGAGTTTTTTGATGGCCATGCGAAAGACGCCTGGCCCGTCCATATGGAACATATTCATTTCGGGGCTGGTGCTAGGGTTGTTGGGGTGCTGAAGCGAGCCGCCGCCGAGAATGAGCGTCAGTTCGGCACCCTTGCTATAGGTGCGCATGGTGGCGTGCAAAAGGGCGCTCTTTTGGTTGGGCTGGCTACGAGTGATGACGACTGCGGCGGCAGCGTCGCCAAACAGTACGGCGCTTTCTGGCTCGTTAGGGTTTAAACCGAAACGGTTGATCTCGCTGCTAAAGATCAGCACCGTGTTATAGACACCTGCCTCCACCATATGGGCTATGCTATGCAAAGCGTTATAAAAGCTGAGACAGGTCGAGTTGATATCGAAGCAGGCGCAGCCGCTATCTTCTAGCTTGAGGTGGCGCTGAACATAGACGGCCGTACAAGGGATGGCTTGCTGAGGGATGGCCGAAGCGCCCACAATCGCGTCGAGATCGCTGGCTTGCAGCCCGGCGTTCTCTAAGGCCATGCGGGCGGCGGCTGCAGCCATCTCGGAGCTTGTTTCGTGCACGGCAGCACGACGCTCGCGCACGCCCGTAACCCGCTCGATCCAGCCCGGGCTGAGCTGGAGCTGTTCTTCAAGTTCGCTGCTTGTGACACGGCGTTCTGGCAAATAGTATCCCGTTCCTGCGATACGAATAGGAAGCATATATCTTCTCCATGTTGAATCTCAACGCTCGTTGCGACGATCTGTATGGGTCTAGCTGTTTGCTATAGCACTATGAAGCCATATATGGATTGAACGTTATCGGTGCTGATTAGTTCCTTGAGATACTATTTTGATAGCCACTTTTGTGAGGAAACATGTGATAGTGAAATCGGCTGGTCTCTTTGTGTTTTTTGACCTTTAGCAGAGGAAAACTTGCCTATTTCCCTTTTTTGTTTTCTGCGTTGCGCAAGTACACATCTTTAGACGAATGTGGTATAAACAGCGCTTCTGACCTAGATCGGCTGAGCTTTTCAGCAAGCAGATCGATTGACATTGAAAAGTGAGGTAAGACACGACAGTACGAAGTTCTCTGCATTGAGGTTCCGCTCAGCTGAAGCCCAAACAGCGAGTGCTACCAAATCCGCTTAAGGACTTACACTCTTCGCTAGGTGTAAAAACGAAACGTTAGGGAAAGGGCTGACAACATGCTTAAATTCCGCTCTGCCGAAGGCCAAAAAGACATAAGCTCATCGGATTTGCTATGAAACCTTATTAGCTTCAGGCCCGCAGGCCTGAAGCTGGTAGTATTGTCAACTAAACGCATTCGGCAAAGTTTTTTGTTTAGCTTAGAGAATCCTGCTGTGTCTCTTGAGGTTTCTGTACCCACTCGGCAAATGCTTCAGGACAATGGCTAGGAATGAGCACAACATCGGGATGCAACAAGCTAAATTGGTGCAAACGCGAGATAGTGAGCGCGACCTCTTTGGGGTCATCGACGATCAGCGAGGCCAACTGCGCGGGCGGCGCTTGGCGGCGAATCGCCTCACGCATCCAAGCGCCATCGGCACAAAAGAATAGTTCGCCTTGCTTACTGTTGACCAACAGGCCGATCTGGCCTTTGGCGTGGCCTGGCAATTGCACCAGCCGCATACTTCCATCGTTGAACAGATCGAGGCTTGGGCCAAGGGGGGCGATCTCTGGCCCGTGGAAGGGGGGCAGCAGGCGGGCGCGTTCGCGAAAGTCTTCGGGCATTAAGGAAGGAATGAAGCCGCGCATCATCGCATTCATGCCTTTGCGCGGCATAACATCGGCATAGGCTTCGGCGCTCGCAATCAGCTCAGCAGCGGGGAAGTCTCGCAGTCCAGCGATGTGGTCGGCGTGGAAGTGTGACAGAATCACATAACGAATATCGCTGGCACTGAGGCCGTAGTCGCTGAGCTGCTCAAGCACAGAGCGTGCTTGGTCGAGCCGTAAGGGTGTTGCCATCCGCTGTAGGCGCCAAGGGGGCAGGCGTGTAGCTTCAAGAATGCGGGGGGCATAGCCTGTGTCCCACAAGATCCAACCCTGCTCGGGATGGCGGATCAGCGCCACGATCGCGTGGCAGTCAACCTGTTCTGAACGGCCTCCTTTCAACATCATGCGTTCGGAGGCGAGACAGTAACCGGTATCCAACACAAAGCAATCGACGAGTGGAATGGTTGAGGAATTGTGAGCTTGGTGTGGCATAGTTGTCTATTTCCGTTGAAGGGTATTGAGGGTTAGCTCGATAGCGCGATCTAACGAGATCTGGGGCTGATAGCCGAGATCTCGCTGAGCCGCGCTGATATCGTAGGTCTGGGTTCGCCCCAAGATCGAAACGGTGTAGCGAGTCAAGAGCGGTTCGCGCCCATGCACGAGCGCCGCTAGCTCCATCAGTCCGGCGGCGGTGCTGGCGAGCGTAATCGGCACCGGGCGCAGCTTGCTCGAAAGCCCAAGACGCTGCAGCACATCGCGAATGATCAACCAGAGTTCGGGATGCTCGTTGTTGGTGATGAAATAGGTGCCACCCACCGCTTTGGAACTGGTGAGGGCGAGTTCGAGGCTATGCACCACATTGCCGACATAGGTCAGATCGACGCGGTTTGTGCCATCGCCGATCTGCGGCAGGCGTTTGGCTTGGGCGGCAGCAATGATGCGAGGTAAAAGCGAGGTGTCGCCCGGGCCAAAGATGGCTTTGGGACGCAAAATAACAGTTTCAAGCCCTTGGGCGTGGGCTTGATTAACTAGATCTTCGCCTAGTTTTTTTGTTTCGGAATAGATCGAAGTGAAGCGCTTGGCGAAAGGCGCCGCCTCGTTTTGCAGCAGCACATCCTTGCCTTCGAAGGTGACGGTCGGCGACGAGACATAGACCAGCCGTCGTACCCCGTAGCGCTGGCAGGCGGCGATCAGATTAGCCGTGGCGTGCAGATTGATCGCCATAAAGTCGCTGCGTTTGCCCCATGGTGCCGAGAGCGCCCCGATATGCAAGACTGCTTCGCAATCTTGACATGCCTTTTGCACCGCTTGATGCTCGCGTAGATCGGCTTGAACAACTTCAGCGCCGAGCGCAGCTAACTCACGACAGCGTTCGGGGTTGCGCCCCAACGCACGCACCGTGTAGCCCGTTTGCAAAAGCGCCTTGACGGAGTGCATGCCTACAAAACCAGTTGCACCTGTAACCAAAACTCGCATTAAAGCCATCCTCAAAAACAAATCCCGTCCTATTATACGTTTTTCGGACCTACAATGGTTAAAAAAGCATCAAATGAAGTTCTAGATCTATTAATTACTTGTTCTTGTAGTATTACTTATAAACGTAGTTTCAACGCTTTTTGTCAAAAATGCTTGCTTCCAGAGAAGATTTTTGCAATCATACCGCCAATAGTCAAGCGGGCCATATGGCCTAAAAAAGGCACGGCTTGATAGCAGAGTGACGCTCGACTCTGTTCGTTATATGAGATTTCGCGCGACAACGCGAGATCTCATATAACACCCCCTCGGTATCTTGTTTTCTCACCTTGCAATGGATTTGCTATGCGGCCTAGCCGTGTGTTTAGGAGGATTTGTCGCGCGACTCGGGCTTGCTGTCGATAATAACTTCGTGGATCTCGACTTTGCTCGGCCCACTAAAAGCTTCGCGCGGCAGGCTACTCGAACGAGCGTGACCCTGCTTAAAGGCATCGGAGCTGGTCCAGTTTTCGAAATCTTGGCGCGAGGCCCAGTGGGTTAAGACGATATAGGGGTCGCCTTCGCTGGTTGGTCGCAAGACTTGGTTGCCCATAAAGCCCGGCATCTTGTCGACCAAGCCTGCTCGCTTGCGAAACGTCTCTTCAAATTGGTCTCGATATTCGGGTTTAACAAAGATTCGATTCATAGTTGTAATCATCATCGTTCCTTTCTGATGGCTTCATATCCAATCCGTTTGTGTTGGTGTTTTGGGGGCGGCTTCGGGGCGCAGCTAGCAGCCCTTTGTTGCGGATGGGCTGTTGATAGCCGTAGGCGGACGCGCTAGAAGCCTTTTTGGGGAAGAGGACTTGCCGCCAAAGGGCTGAACAGATCGAACGGAGCGGGTATGATGAGCCGGATGTTGGATCGAACATAAAGAAAGTGGCAGCATGGTTCCTTGGTAAAGAAGCATGCTGCCACTGCCGTTTTTTAAGCTACAAGATCAGCGTTTATTCGTTGACCGTAATAATAGTGTAGGTTTCGTAGAGGTTCTCGTCAAGGTCGGTCGCTTGCAGGCCGATCACATAGTCGCCTGCGGGCGCGGTGAACTCTTCGATATAGAGCTCTTCGTCGCCGATCATAATCGTCTCGCCCTCTTCGGTTGTATATTCGACCGGGTCGTCGCTGTCGCTATGGACGAGGATGACATCGTGCAACAAGGTGAACGAGTCGCCGCTGCGGGGCTTGAAGGCGCGTGGCGAGCCTGAACCATTTGCGCCGGTGTAGCTCACCGCTTTAATCAGATAGCCCTCTTTGAAGAAGAGTTCAGCATAGCGCGTGCCGCCGGTTGCGAAGTGGTACATCACCTTAGTTTTATAGGTCGCGGCCTCGTTGTCTTTGCCGTAGTCTTCTGGCATCAGCAGCGCGAAGTGCACGCCGTTGCCGTCGTTGATGCCATAGAGCACCGGCTCCCACTCGTATTCGATCTCGACCACATCGCTATCGCCCCAATCGGGATAGTTGATGCCGCCCGACTGACGCGAAGCCCCCGCGTCGATATAGTCCATATCGGCGATCAAAATGGTGTCGTCTTCGGGATTGTAGTAGCCGGTGAAGGTGTAGATAAAGCCCAGATTGCTGCCGTAGACTTCGGCGCTGAGGGTGGTGGTGTCGGCTACATTGATCTCATCGGCGCCCAAGCGGATATCGCTGATTTCGATATCAGAAGCACCTGGAGCCGAGATCTCTTGACCTGCACCGGGCGCTTCGCCCATTTCGGTGCCGTAGTAGTGGGCGCTGAGATAGTCGTTCCAGCGAGAGGCGCTGTTAAATGTATCGGCGACCAATTCGTAGACTTCGCCGCCGCCTACGCTCGAGTCGTAGAGGGTCGAATCGGGGAAGAAGATCGAAACGCCAGTGGCACCCGGCCGCTCATCGCCATGGCGTTCGGCCAGCACCAGCGCTGCGATCGCGCTGTTCAGCTCGTGTACGCTATCGATCACATCGTTGTCTTCGCTCAGTTCGGCGATCAGGTTGGCGAAGTGACCCAAGTCGATATAGGAAGGTGCTTCACCAAACACATCTTCGAAGCTTTGGCTATAGGTGCGTGCCTTGGCGACCAAGCTCTGATCGATGGCGTGAATGGCGTACGCAAAGTTCTCTAGCTTGCTCAACAGGTTCGGCACCTCGCTCAGATCGTAGGCGCTGAGAGTGATGTCGCCGCTGAAGTCGGCGATCAGCTGAGCGACCGAGGGTTCGCCGTTATAGTACTCTTCGATAAACTTGGCGCGCGCATCCTCGTTGATAATGCGGCTATCTTTGTCGATATAGGTGTCGACGATGGTTTGGGCTAGCTCTGCGCCGTTCATGCTTGGATTATCGCTCAGAGCCTGTAAAAAGCTGGCATAGGCCCAACCGAGCGCCGGCTCGACCTCTTGCGAGGCGACCATATAGCGAGCGTGGGGCGCGAGTGCGGCGGCCACTTCGACATGGCCCATCAGACAGGCATCGAAACCGATCAGGTCGAGCTTGCCGATTCCGGTCTCCTCAACGATCGTGCCAAAGGCCTCGCTCATCTCATTTAACAGCAATATGTCGCCGTTCGAGGTAAGGTCTAAGCCATCGGGGCCAGCTTCAGGCGGTTCCGGATCGGTCCAGCCGCCCGGCCAACCCATACCGTGGTCAGAGAGGATAATGGCGTAACGGTCGGCGGGATAGTTCTCGATCGCCCAGGTTGCGAAGTCGATCAAGGTTTGGCCGTCGGCCATATTCAATTCGCCCAAATCTTCGATCTCGGTCGAATTGATGTGATCGAGATCCTCGTCGTATTCGATCAAAAAGCGCTTAGTTGTTGTCCAATCGCCGTCGCCATCGAAACCGCCATCGTAACGATCCATCTGGGCTACGATCGTGACGTTTTCCGACGAGCCGACCAGCTCGGCCTCGTTGAGGTCGGTGAACATATCGTATTCGAGCACTTCGTCGTCGGCGTCGCTATAGATCATAACCAGCCAGGATCCGCCTTCGTCATCACCATCATCGATCACTTCGCTAGGAGTGATGCTTGGGGTGGCTCGGGCACGAGGCGTCATTGTTGGGCGTACTTCGACAACGGCAGGAGAGTCTTCTTCCTCTAAAAGGACTTCGATGATTTCAGCGCATCCTGAGAGCGCGATAGAGCTCACAAGTAGCAGAGTGATGACGAGATAACGAAGCATGGTCCTCCTCGATCTGGATAGAGAAACGACGTCTTGTCTGTTAACGACCCAATTCAGCATACCATACGCATCTTGCCAAAGAAATGCGCTTTTTTAAAACGACTGTCGAGCTCAAGAGATTAGGGTTTTATAATAGATTGAGGCTTTATTGCGCTTGGTAACGCTCAAAACGCTAGCTATCAATCTATCTGCATGCTATACGAAGTGCTAGAAGAAATGTTTCACTCAAGTGCCAACTCATGCCACCCATTTTCTCTAGCGCGGTCACCTACGCTTCGTCTTCGTTATCGCTCAGGCGTAGAGGTTGCTAGCTCCAATTCGATCCCAACCGCGTCCGCCTCCGGCTACTAAACAGGGCTAGCCACCCTCATCCCCGGCCCTTCTCCCGCAAAGCGGGCGAAGGGAGTCAGGCCCTCATCCCCAGCCCTTCTCCCCGGCCCATCTCCCGCAAGCCGGAGAAGGGAGAAAGAAGCCGTACCCTTTGATACCAAATCCGGTTGATTAGGTTCTCTTTGGCCTTCGGCAGAGCGGAACGTGTCTCTTTCCTTTTCCCGGCTTTTCGTTTTGCTGAGCGAAGAGCATGCACGTCTTTAAACGGATTTGGTATGACAGGCTCAGGGTACGAGAAATCCCTATAAAAGACTCAGTGCCTTCGTGCCTCGCGTGGTGAATTAAAAACGGCGTGTTCTTAACACTCAAAGACCGACCAGCAGAGTTCATTGCGAAGGCGTTGATCGTCGAGCACCAGCTCGCGAATCTCCTCGGGCAGCTGTTCGCGCTGCCATTGGCATTCGCGTCGGCCCGTCTGCTCGGCTTCGGCTTTGGCTGCCGCCGCGCGTACCGCTTTGATGGCATAGGCCGCTGCGCCTAACTCGTGGGCGGCTACATGGGCGACCGCCGCCGCTTGGGCTGCAGCATAGGCGGCGAAACGGGGGGCGCCGCTCAAAGGGCGGGCGGCCGCATTGGCATGCCCGGCGGCTGTGCGCGAGACTGTCATACTGACTTCGCCGCGTGTCCAAGCGCGCACCAGTTCTATGGCGCGGCGGGGGCGTAGATCGTCGGGCTGAGCTGCTTCGAAATAGTGCAGAACGTGTTCGGCGCAGGTGGCCGCCCAGAGGGCCAGCAGATGGTGATCGTGGTCGGTGAGGGTGCCGCCGCGTCGAATGGTGATAAAACGCGGATCTCGCTGTTTGGGCAAAATCATTGCTCTTCCTTTCGCGCTGATCGAATAAACACAGTACCCTTTTCGATTAAGCACGTACTCTTTGATAGCACGCGCCTCAGACTAAGTGGGTGTGAAAGGAAATTTGTACAGTGAGAGCCTAACGTGGTGTTAGTGGCTTTGATGTAGGCGATTGATAATGTGGAGATCTCTTCACTTCTGGAGCATAGAACGCTTTCAAGTACAAATTTTTACAAAAAAGCTCATCTGATACACTTTTTAACTATTTGAGCTAGATTTTTATGCTGTTTGTGTGAAAAAAGGCACAATTGTATTTGGCTTTTTTCAGCTTCTATTTAGTCGTATTTGAGAGCGATATAAGGCTGTACCAACAAATATTCCTTGATTCTCTTATTTTTATAGTGAGAAAACCACGAACTGATACTTGACAACAAAGACATGCTATACTATATTCGAATCGATTAGATCCCTACTTGCTCTACATACTATATCATTTTGGCCAGCGCTTTCGTTTGAGATGCTCTTCCAAACAGGTTGCGCCGTTATGCTTTAGATACACTGGCATAATCTGTTTGTACTGTTACTCGAATCGATTTGACTAGAGATATGTGACAGAGTCATGCCTCAAAAGAAACGAATCACCTATCAAGATGTAGCACGGGTAGCAGGAGTATCGGCTTCTGTTGTTTCATATGTACTCAACAACGGGCCACGGCCAACCTCAGTAGAGGCGCGAGAGCGGGTGATGAAAGCGATCGAAGAGCTTGATTATCACCCTAATGCGATGGCGCGCGGGTTGCGAGCGCGACGAACCAATATGATCGGGTATATTGTCTACGACTATAACCCGATGGAGGTTTTTATCTCAACCTATAGCGCCGGGCTGTTGACAGGTCTAACCGAACGATTGAAAGAGCGCGATCACTATGTGCTGGTCTATCCGATGCGCGTCGATGAAGATGAACGAGCACTGGAAGCGCTCTTGCGCAGCGAACGCTTGGATGGGGTTGTGATTCGTTTGGTACAAGATGCGCCAGCGACCGATTCGCTGATGGAATTGATCAAGCGTACCGATATACCCTGCGTCACTGTTGAGCGTCCAGCTTCGCCGCGCTTTAAAATGCCAGCCGTAACCTACGATGATGAGCAAGGCGCCTTACTCGCTATGCAATACCTTATTCAACAAGGCCATCGCCGTATCGCGCATATCGCGGGTGATTTTCGCTACGCCTCTGCTCGGGCGCGTAATGCTGGTTATCAAAAAGCCTTGGAGCAAGCTCAGATCGCTTACGATCCCGCTCTGGTCTATGGCGGCGAAGATTGGGATCCCAATGTTGCCCAAGCAGCTTTAGAACGCTTCTTAGCGCTCGATCAGCCGCCGACAGCGATCTTCGCAGCCAACGATGGTTTTGCGATCCGCACCATGGAACTCTTGCATCGTTACCATTTGCGCAGCCCAGAAGATATTGCGATTGTTGGTTTTGACGATGTGCGCTCGGCAGAGCTAGGGCCATCGTCCTTATCTACTATTCGCATTCCTCTTTTAGATATCGGTCGACGCGCGGCCGATCGACTCTTACACTTAGTGGAAGATGGACCAGACACGCGCGAGATGATCGAGACGGTCAAGCTGGAATTAGTGCTGAGGGAGACTGCCTAGGGTTTTCATTTTACCCGCTACCAAGTCACAAAACCAAGCATTTTCGGGGACTCTGTTCCAAACATAATCATCCAACGGCGGATAGTGACGGTTTGTAATGGTGCAATGTAGGTGTTCATATCACTGAGGAGTATGAACTATGTCACAGATGGATAACGAGGTGGCTCGTAAGCGCGGCCATATTTCCCGACGTTCTTTTCTGACCCGTATGGTCGGTTTTGGTGCTGGTGCTGCCCTTTTGGCAGCTTGTGGTAGTGCTCCTAGCAGCGGTGGTGATACAGCGCAGAGCGGTGGCGATACGGCACCAGCCCCTGCGCAAACCGGCGGTACTGTTACGGTCAGCATGATGGGCTGGGGTAGCATCCTCGAAAAAGACAATGTGCAGGCGGGTTTGAACCAGTTCGAAGCTCAGAATCCAGGCATCAAAGTCAACTGGATGCACACCCCTGAAGAGTACGAGACCAAACTCAAGACCATGTTGGCCGGTGGTACACCCCCCGATGTCTTCTGGACCGGCAATATGGCCGACTATGTCGCTCGCGACGTGGTGATGGATATCACCGATCGCGTCAAGAACGACCCCGTGATCGGCAAGCCCGACTACTTCATTCAGCCTCAAGAAGAAGAGCGCGCCGTTATCAATGGTAAGTGGTATGGCATCGGCTCGTGCTGGGTTATGCCCCACCTCTACTACAACGTCGAAATGTTCGAGGCGGCCGGTATCGAGCCACCTTCGAGCGACCCCACCAAGGCATGGACCTGGGATCAGTTTATTGAGATCGCTACCCAACTAACCGTCGATGCCAACGGCAAGCATCCCAACGAGAGCGGCTTCGATGAGAACAACGTCTCGCAGTGGGGCGTCTACTGGCCGACTTGGAGCCAGATGCGCGACTTGGGCGTCTTCAGCAATGGCGGCGAGTCCTATACCAAAGACTATAAGGTGAAGCTGAACACCCCCGAGGCCATACAGGGTATTCAGAACATCGCCGATTTGGTGGGCGTACATAAGGTCGCCATGCGCGCCGCTGCGCTCGAGCAGTTGGGCTTGAATGGTATGCAGATGCTGGCTTCCAAGCGCTTGGCGATCTTGGTCGACGGCTCGTGGGCGCTGCAAGATCTCGCCAAGATGGACTTCAAGTTCGGTACAGGTGTGCTGCCCAAGATGAAGGAAGCGGTGACGGTCGCCCAAGCGCACATGCACGTCATCTACAAAAACACTAAGTACCCCGAAGAGGCTTGGAAGCTCTTGGCCTTCCTCTCCTCCGACGAATATCAGCTCGGCCTGCTCAAGGTCGGCCTCTGGCTGCCCAGCCACACCAGCCTTATGAGCGAAGAGGGCTTTAACAAGTGGATCACTCCGGGCGTTCACCCCGAAGGTTACAAACAGTTGGTGACCGACTATCTGGGCAAGTACGCACGCAACTACTTCTATCCCGCAGGCTTCGGCGAGGCCGAGCAGATCATCAGCTCTGCGCTCGACCCGGTTTGGATCGGCGAGAAGACGGTTGAACAAGCGCTGGCCGAATCGGATGCTATTGCTAAGGCTGAAGAGGTGCTGGCGAAAGGCCTGAAGGATATTTCGTAGCGATACTATGACTGTATGCGCTGCTAGAATACAACTTCTAGCAGCGCAGCCCTTGCCTCCCAGCCAAAAGGCGAATCTGCATGGTGCGGTGCATGCAGCAATACGTGCAGGGCTGTATACAGCATTGGTAAGGAGGGATGTACTGCAATGATTGCACAGCGCCAACGCGCCGCTCATTCGTCGCGCCTTTCGATGCGAACCCGAAGCACAATTACAGGCTACCTCTTTATTATGCCGATTGTGCTGGGCTTTTTGATTTGGGTCGCTGGCCCAATGCTGATCGCTATCGGGCTGAGCTTCACAAGCTGGGATATGTTGCGTAAGCCCGAATTTGTTGGCTTTCAGAACTATGCCCAAATGTTCAAAGACGAGCTGTTTTGGAAGTCGCTGCAAGCTACCTTCTACTTTACGCTCGTCTCCGTTCCTCTCTCTCTCATTATCAGTTTTGCGGTTGCGATGCTGATGAATGTGCAAGTGCGTGGCATCGCCTTCTTTCGAATGCTCTACTACATTCCAAGCATTGTTCCCTCGGTTGCCAATGCCGTTTTGTGGGTCTGGGTCTTTAACTCGGAATTCGGCTTGTTGAACGCTGGTCTGAGTTGGCTCGGGCTGCCCAAGGTTTTGTGGCTGCAAGACCCGCGTTGGGCGATGCCCGCATTGATCTTGATGAGTCTGTGGGCGGTCGGCGGCAGTATGGTGATCTATTTGGCGGGCTTGCAGGGCATTCCCCAGCATCTCTACGAAGCAGCCGAAATCGATGGCGCTGGCTATTGGAGCCGTTTCTTCAATGTAACGATTCCGATGATGTCGCCAGTGATCTTCTTTAACTTGGTGATGGGTCTGATCGGAGCCTTGCAAACCTTCACTCAAGGTTACCTCATGACCAAGGGTGGCCCACAAAACTCAACCCTCTTTTACGGCTTGCACATCTATCAAAGCGCTTTCCGAGACTTCAAGATGGGCTATGCAGCTGCGCTTTCGTGGGTGCTCTTCACAATCGTTTTGCTGCTTTCGCTCTTTGTATTCCGCTCCTTAGGTAGCAAAGTCTATTACGAAGAGCCGCGTTAACGTCGTACCAAAGGGGGAAGAAGATGTCGACAATTACACAAAACGACGTTGCGCGTAAGTCATCGATGCAGCGTTTATGGACTGGTACTAGCCGTAGGCCGGGTTTGCTGCGGCGAGCCATCACTTGGATTGTGCTCTGCGCGGGCGCGGTGCTGATGACCTTGCCCTTCGTCTGGATGGTGAGCACCTCGTTTAAAGTCGAGTCGCAGGTCTGGGTCTTCCCACCAGAGTGGATCCCGAACCCGTTCCGTTGGCAGAACTACACCGAAGCCTTAACCCTGTTGCCATTTGGTCTATATGCCTGGAACACCTTCATCATCACGGTTTTAACCACCATGGGTGTGGTGTTCACCTCGTCGTTGTGCGCCTATGGCTTTGCCCGTATTCAATTTCCGGGGCGCGATCTGGTCTTTATGATCGTGCTGAGCTCGATTATGATTCCCTATGCGGTTTTGATGATCCCCCAGTACATTATGTTCCGCTATCTGGGCTGGATCGACACCTTCTTGCCGCTCTGGTTCCCGGTCTGGTTTGGTGGTGGCGCCTTCAATGTCTTCTTGTTGCGCCAATTCTTCCGCACCATTCCGGCCGAACTCTCTGATGCGGCTCGCATCGACGGATCGAGCGAATTTGGAATCTACTGGCGAGTGATTTTGCCTTTGGCCGGGCCAGCGCTGGCGACAGTAGCGATCTTCACCGTCTTGAACACCTGGAACGACTTCCTTGCGCCCTTGATCTATATCTCTTCGCAAGATAAGTTCACCTTGGCGCTCGGTTTGGCTCAGTTCCGTGGCCTGTTCTCGACCCAATGGCAATACCTGATGGCGGCTTCGACCGTGGTTGTTATTCCGACCATGCTGGTGTTCCTATTCGCACAACGCTTCTTTATCGAAGGTGTTGTCTTGACTGGTATGAAGGGTTAAAACTCTGCTCTCTGAAGGTGCTTAGCTTTACCAAGCGCGAACTTGGGCGTATACTAGTGCCTTCGGTCTCAGATTGTACCCTGTACGGCTTAGCTTTCGTCGCAGGCATGCGAGCCACGGCGAAGCGTGGAAAGCCCTGATGCTTTATCAAAGGAATGAACCTTGACGAACGCAACTTCTTACAAAGGCAAGCCGCAGCATAATCTGCGCTATCTCCCTTTTACTAAGGTGTCGATCGAAGACACCTTCTGGGCCTCGCGCCAGCGCAGCAACCGCGAGCACACCATTTACCATATCTACGAGCAGTCTGTGAAGACGGGCCGCATCGACGCGTTGCGCACCGATTGGGCGCCCAGCGAAGAGATCACGCGACGCCTCGCTTGGGGTGGCACCCCGGTGATGTTCTGGGACTCGGACGTGGCCAAGTGGCTGGAAGCCGCCTGTTACATTCTGGCGACCCACCCCGATCCCAAGCTAGCGGCTCTGGTCGATCAAGTCGTCGATCTGCTCGAAAAGCGTCAGTTGCCCGATGGTTATCTCAACACTTGGTTCACAACCGTCGATCCGGCCAATCGCTTCAAGAATCTGCGCGACTGGCACGAGCTTTACAACGCGGGCCACTTGATCGAGGCAGCAGTTGCCCACTACGAGGCGACCGGCAGCCGCAAGCTGCTCGATGTGATGTGCCGCTATGCCGATCTGATCGATGCCACCTTTGGTCGCGAAGAGGGCAAAAAGCGCGGTTACTGTGGCCACCCCGAAATCGAGTTGGCGCTAGTACGCCTCTACTACGTGACGGGCGAAGAGCGCTACCTCAACCTGAGCCGCTATTTCATCAACGAGCGCGGCCAGCAGCCCTACTACTTCGATATCGAAGCTCGCGAGCGTGGCGAAACCCCCGAGCAGTTCTGGGCACGCAACTACGAATATTGCCAAGCCCATGCGCCGGTGCGTGAGCAAGATCGTGTGGTTGGCCACGCTGTGCGCGCGACCTACCTGTTGAGCGCCATGGCCGATTTGGCGGCTGAAGATGGCGATAGCTCGCTGATGGAAGCCTGTGAGCGCCTCTGGACCCACCTCACAACCAAAGAGATGTATGTAATGGGTGGTATCGGCACCTCGAAGCACAACGAGGGCTTCACCTCTGACTATGATCTGCCCAACGAGAGCGCCTACGCCGAGACCTGTGCCGCCATCGCGCTGGTCTTCTGGGCCCAGCGCATGTTAGAGATCGACTGCAACAGCCGCTACAGCGATGTGATGGAGCTGGCGCTCTATAACGCCGTGCTGAGCGGCGGCTCGGAAGATGGCTGCCACTTCTTCTACGACAACCCCTTGGCGAGCGATGGCACCCACCACCGCAGCGAGTGGTTCTTGTGCCCCTGCTGCCCGCCCAACCTATCGCGCCTGTTCGCCTCCTTGGGCAGCTACATCTATGGCTACAACGAGAACGAGATCGCTGTTCACCTCTATGTGCAGGGCAGCGCTCGCTTCGAGCTGAAGGGCCAAGAGGTCGTACTGCGCCAAGAGACCAACTATCCCTGGGATGGCTCGGTCAAGCTGCGCTTCGAACTGGCCCAACCGAGCGAGTTCACCTTGCGCCTACGCATTCCGGGCTGGTGCCGTGGCGCCAGCCTCTCGATCAATGGCGAGAGCGTCGCGCTGAATCCAGAACGCGGCTATGTCGTCCTGACTCGTACTTGGAGCAGCGACGATGTGGTAGCGCTCGAGCTGCCGATGACGGTCGATCGACTCTACGCTCACCCCGATGTGCGTGCCGACATCGCAAAGGTGGCGCTGCGCCGTGGCCCGATCATCTACTGTGTCGAACAGACCGATCTCGAAGCGCCGCTGCACCGCTATCTCTTGTCGAGCGATATCAAGCTCGAAGCGCGCTTTGAGCCAGAGCTCTTCAGTGGTGTCGTTGTACTCGAAGGAACAGCCAAAGCCCTGTCTGCTGAAGGCTGGGACGACACCTTGTATAGCACCGAGCGTCCGACCGCGAAGCCAAGTACGCTGCGCGCTATTCCCTACTATGCTTGGGATAACCGAGCGCCCGGCCAGATGACTGTTTGGCTCTCAGAACAGCCATCCTAATCGATCACGTTTCGTCTGTTGTGGCGACTGTCATACCCAGTTTGTATGGCAGTCGCTTTTTATTCGTCTCAGAGCATTCTATTTCATCATACAAGGCAAGAGCAAGCGAATGCCTTGGCGTCTAGGTTCCTACCACCCATGCGTTCCTAAGCGCGTCCGCCTACGGCTACCAACATGCCACCCAAACAAGGACGCTGCTATTACCGTTGGCTGAGCTTGTCGAAGTCAACGGAGTGAGATCCTTGGCGCTGACCTGTCAGCAGTGCGCTGGCGCGCCCAGCTTACAGGTCTTGGACGTTTTTTATTTAGCACGTGAGACACTGAGACACTGCGTCTTTGCAGAGAGATGCAGCGTGTCGTACCCTCGACAAGCGGTTCCTGTGGTTCGACAAGTTTACCAACCAAGCCTGTCGAAGCCAACGAACTAAGGCCCTTATGCAGTTTCTTTGCTGAAATGCAGCCAGACTCCCTTCTGCTGCTTGCGGGAGAGGGTCGGGGGTGAGGGCCTCGGCTATATTTACCACGCGAGACACTGAATCATACCAAATCCGCTTGATTAGGTTCTCTTTGGCCTTCGGCAGAGCGGAACCTGACTCTTTTTGTTGTGTGAGATTTCGCGCTGCCGCGCGAAATCTCACACAAGCCTTTTCCCGACTTTTGCAGAAAGGATAGCGCCCTAGAAGGCTAAAGTTGTGATCAGGCCGTACCCTTCGACAGGCTCAGGGTATGGTTTTGTGGGCAGGGTACGACGTTTTGGGGTGCTGTAGTCGTGCTCCCTTCGCCCGCTTTGCGGGAGAAGGGCTGGGGATGAGGGTGGCTAGCCCTGTTTAGTAGCCGGAGGCGGACGCGGTTACAGCCTTTTTGTTTGGTTTGGACGCAGCCGCCATAAGCTCATCTAGGGTCGCAGTGTCTTCTCGCTCGCTGAAAGAGAGCATACTCTCCGACAATCTCAGGGTGCGCTCTTGAAATGGCACGGTGCGCTATACTAGCTCCATCGGATTTTTTTCGTTGATGGAGTATGCATGTCGCACAGCATTTCTTCTTCGCAAGCCGAGGCTGAGAGCCGAGTTCAGACCCTCAGTCGTCCGCTTGTTTTGGTATTGGCCTGTGCCTGTGGCTTGGCCGCCGCTAATCTCTACTACCTTCAGCCATTACTGGCCGAGATCAGCCGTGAGTTTGGAGTGACCGCCAAAGAGCTCGGTATCACCGCAACCTTGACGCAGTTCGGCTACGCGCTCGGCCTGATGTTTGTCGTTTCGTTGGGCGATATCCGCGAGCGGCGCGGTTTGATCCTTACCAGCTTGATCGCAACCACCGTCGCGCTTGTTTTGGCCAGCGTATCGCCCAATCTGCTCATGCTGACCGTGATGAGCTTGGTGATCGGCTTGAGCGCAGTGGCCGCTCAAATCATTATCCCTATGGCGACGACCTTGGCCCACCCAACGGAGCGCGGCAAGGTGATCGGCACGCTGATGACTGGCCTGCTCTGCGGTATTTTGCTGGCCCGCACTGTGAGCGGCTTTATCGGCGAGCTGTTCGGCTGGCGCGCGATGTTGCAGATCGCGGCGGTCATGATGTTGCTGCTGGCGGTGGTGTTGCGCTTGGTGTTGCCGAAGAGCCAGCCGCAAACTAAACTTTCGTATCTGGGCATCTTGCGCTCGCTGCCGGGTTTGCTGCGTGAAGAGCCGATCTTGCGCGAGGCTTCGATCTTGGGCGCGCTGGCCTTCGCCTGTTTCAGCATCTTTTGGGTCACGCTCTCGTTCTTTTTGGAGACGCCACCTTACAACTATGGCAGCGATGTGGCTGGTTTGTTCGGTCTGGTTGGCGTCGCTGGTGCCTTGGCGGCCTCGCTGATCGGACGAATCGCCGACAAGTACAACCCGCGTATTGCGACGGGCGTGACCTTGCTGCTGCTCTTGCTCTCGTTTGTGCTGTTTTGGCTGCTCGGCTGGTGGATGCCCGGCCTGATCGTTGGCGTGATACTGCTCGATTTAGGCGTACAGGGCACGCAAGTGTCGAATCAAACCCGTATCTACACTCTGCGACCAGATGCGCGCAGCCGCATCACGACGATCTATATGTCGACCTACTTTGTGGGCGGCTCGCTCGGTTCGCTCGTGGGCGGCTTTGCTTGGGAGCGTTGGGGCTGGAATGGGGTGTGCGCTTGCGGCATCGCTCTGGTGACGATCGCATTGGCGGTCTATTGGCGCCCGAAACACGCCGCTTAACAGCGTAACGAGGAAGCGATGCGGTAAGCAAGCATTTGCTTTGGGAGCGTATACTTTAAGAAGTGCTACATCATTTAGGCAGGTGGCGATCAGCAAAACTGAGATGATCCTGCTTTTGCCACCTGCGCTACCCTGTAGACACTGGTTCTAGCTGGGATCCCCTAATTGACTTGCTATTTCTGAACTGTAACGAGCCATAAAACCTTCGAGGTATGTTTTGCCTAGAAAACGAAACTCAGGAATGATCAGGGTAGGCGGGATCGCAGCGACCAAAATATCGTGGGTATAGAGCTGGTGTGTCTCGAGATCGATAATCCATGAGGAAGAGACTGTTGCCTCAAGAATCGGATTATGATTTTTTTCTGCTTGAGAATCCAGATAATTCGTTCGAGATCACCCTTTGCTCGAAAACAAAAGCGAACAAACAAGTTTTCTTACGCGCACGTCTAAAAAAGATCGAAGGCCGCCAACTACTCATTACATTAAATGGTGATAGGCCTGATCAGTAGTAGCAAATTGCTCATCGCTAAAATGATCTGCCTGTACTAGGCCAAGCGTATCGATGGTGAAGGCTTTTTCGCGAATAGCCAGAAAATCAAGCTGTATGCTTCGGCTTTGATGAGTTTTGGTGTCGGGATCTTTGAGCAGCTCGGCTCTTAGCTGGGTGATGAAGTTTTGGGCAGATGGCCTTCGGGGAGTTTGCAGGGTTAGAGGAATTTCAAAGTCCTGAGCTTCGTCGTCGAGCTGGTCTTCAACTTCACTATTCCAAAGGCGAAGCTGTTTTTCGTTTGGCGAATATGGGGACGCCCTTCACGGATACTGGTAAACAGTGAGGGTTGTGCATTGGCTGTACCAAGCATAGCGAGTTGCTGGAGACAGATAACGAGCACCCTACGAGCGATTTGAAGGCGTTCTTGTTGGTTTTGGATCTCTTCTGGCGTAGTCATAGCTTCCTCCAACAGATGCCTACAAGCTGAGCTGCTGAGCCACAACCTTAAGCGCCTAGCTTTGTGAAGAGATCGAACGAGATAGATGTCAGCGACGGTGAAAAGGCCGCTCTAGATCGAGATTGATGTGAGGAGATGAAGTAAGCTTGGATAGAGGCTACGATACGCTAGTTTGATGTAGATTGCACGTATTTTTCTGGCTTTTTTAGCGATCTATAGCGCATAAATCGATCAGTATGGGAAGCCTTTTAAACACTGCTTAATTCGTCATACTATTCACTGTAAAATAATTTTTTAAGATTTGTTTCTGCACAAGTTAGATATCTAGGCTCGTAGAGAGAAGCACAGTCTCTAGAACGAACCGCTGGTATGCAAAGTTAGGTGTATCTATTCGTTGGAGCAATAGGGCTGGGTTTAAACCAAAGGCTTTTGATCGATCAATCTGAGAATAACATCCAGTCTATACAGAAAGGCTGCTTATGCTTCGCAATGACTGCGCACCCACGATCTCCCTCGACGGCGAGTGGGAATTTAGACTTGGTGATGCTGATTGGAGCACGATTCAGGTGCCGGGTTGTTGGGAGGCGCAAGGCTATTCGAAACGCAACGAAGGGCCTGCTTATTATCGTCGCAGCGTCATGGTTCCGACAGAGTGGCGCGAGCAACCGGTGATCTTGGCCTTTGATGCCGTAAGTTACGCCTCTGAAGTACTTGTGAACGGCGAACGGATCGGCGATCATTTCGGCTTGTGGACGCCTTTTAGCTTCGATATCAGCTCGCTGTTACGCTATGGCGAAGAGAACCAGATCGATCTGGTGCTCTACAAACCGGGCGAGCGTTATCCGGTGCGGGCCTCGCTGGCGGGTTTTCTACCCGATGTCGCCACCACTTTTGGCGGGATCTGGAAGTCGTGTCGGCTGATCGCGCTGCCGGTCGGCTTCGATGAACCGTTGTGGGACGCCGATCTAAGCACGAAAAGCGTGCGTGTTCGTACCCGTATTCAGACCAGCCGCCCCTTAGTTAAGCCGAAGCTGAGCTTCGAGGTGTTGCTGCGCGGCGAAGTAATCGCGAGCAGCAGCCTCAATGTCGATCCAGACAATCCGCTCGATCTGAGTTTGGCGCTCGACGAGATCGAAATTTGGTCGCCGGATAGCCCAAGCCTTTACGAAGTGCGCCTCAAGTTGCTTGAAAAGAAGCAGATGATCGCCGAGGCCAGCGCCAAAGTCGGTTTTCGCAAGCTAAGCGCTTCGGGAAAACAGGTGCTGCTGAACGACAAGGCGATCTTTTTGCGTGGCGCGCTGAGCTGGGGCTGGGACCCCGATCTGATCGCGCCGAACTTCAGCGACGAAGCGATTCGCGATGAGATCAGGCGGGTGCGCGAGCTGGGCTTCAATATGATTAAGCTCTGCCTGTTTGTGCCCAACCAGCGCTACTACGAGATCGCCGACGAAGAGGGCATGCTGATCTGGCAGGAGTGGCCGATGTGGCTACCTAAGCTGACCGCTAGCTCGCGCCTTTCGCTGCCCAAAGAGTACGCTGAGCTGATGCACCTGACACGCCACCATCCCTCGGTTGTGATCTATAGCATCGGTTGTGAGCTAAACGCAAGCATCGATGGGCCACTGCTCAAGCATCTCAATACGATCGTGCGCGAGCTGTCGTCGGGTGTGCTGATCTGCGACAACAGCGGCTCGGGCGAGGCTTACGGCGGCCTGCCCTTCGACTTCGCCGATTTTGTCTCCTACCACACCTACGCTGATATTCACCACTTCGAGCCGATTTTGGATAACTGGTTGCGCGGCTGGCAAGCGCCTCGCCCGTGGATTTTCGGCGAGACCTGCGATCAAGATGCCTTCCGCGATCACGATGAGCTGATCGCAGCCAACGGCGGCCAAGTGCCGTGGTGGATGACCAGCGAGATACCGGTCTATGACTGGCGGCCCGAGGTTAAAGCGCTGGTTGAAGGGCGCGAGCGTCTGCAACGGGCGAATCTGGGCTTTAGCAACCAAGAACTGAGCGAGATCGGCACAAAACAGGCCTTGATGATACGCAAATTTTGGCTGGAGGCGCTGCGCCGCCGCCCCGAAACGGGTGGCTATGTTATCACTGGTCTGCGCGATACGCCGATCGCCACCGCGGGTGTCTTCGACGACTTTGGGCGGTCGCGCGGCACCCCCGAGCAGTATCGCTGCTTCAACGCCGATGCTGTGCTGAGCATGGATGTTGGGCGGCGGCGGCGCTGGATCCCCGAAGGCGAGCGGGTCGAACCGATGGATCGCCACTGCGTGACGGCTGGCACGCCTATGCGCTGGCACATCATTTTGAGCCATACCAGCGAACAAGCGATTCAAGCGCCCTTGCATTGGAAGCTCGTTTATAGCGATGGTCGAGTGGCCGCCAGCGGCAGCGCCCAAGCGCAGGAGCCGATTGTGGCGGGCATTCCACGCGAGGCGGGTGTGATCGATTGTACACTGCCCTATGTGCGCAAGCCCGAAGCGCTGCGCCTCGAAGTCTCGCTCGATCATCCTCAGCTCGCGCTCAGCAATAGCTGGCCGATCTGGATCTTTCCGCGCCCCACAAGCTGGCCCGAGCGTGTGGGCATCTATGATCCCGGCTCGGCGCTGGAGGCATTGGAACTACAGCAAGTCGCTCAGCCCGTTCAAGGTTTGAGCGGCGACGACCTGCCGCCTTTACTGATCACCAACCTGCTCAGCGAGGAGGTGCAGGCCTATATTCGGCGCGGCGGCCGTGTGCTGCTCTTGCAAGGCGGCAACCTCCCGCTGCCCGCACGGCGCAGTTCGTTCTGGCGCGAAGCGCTCAAGCTCTTCCCGCAGCACCCGATCTGGGAAGAGTTCCCGGTCGATGGCTTTGCCGATATGCAATTCTTTACGCTCGGCAGCGATGTTTCGATTCAGAGCGAGCGCATCGCCGAGGTGCTGCCCGACGCCGAGCAGATCACGTCGATTATGCGCCGACTCGATGCGCGCCACTTCGATGTTAGCGACTATCTGCTAGAGTTGAAGCTTGGCGCTGGCAGGCTGTTGGTGTGTAGCCTGCGCCTACAGGGAGGAGCGGGCGCTCAGCCTTGGGGCATTCGACGCAATGTCACAGGCTTGTATCTGCTGATGTTGCTCTTGCAGCATTTGAGCAAGAGCGAAGCCTAATCTGTTTGATCAGTTCAAGACTCTGGCGGCGAGGTCCTAACCAAACCATTCGGCTTCTAGCGCGTCCGCCTTCGGCTACAAACAGGTAGCTCGCTACAGCAGGCGGCTATGAGTGTGGCGAAACCGCCCCAAAAAAGAGACAAGTTGTGCTCTGCCGAAGGCCAAAAAGCCTTGAACCGACCAAACAGATGGGAAATGCTGACCTGTCAGTAGTGTGCTGCGCTTTGATGTAACGCGGCCAGACTCCCGTTTCCCGCTTGCGGGAGAAGGGCCGGGGAAGAGGGTGCACTGCCGAAGGCCCAGTAGTACGAAATTCGGTTGATCGCTTGGCTTTCCAGGGGGCGCTTGGGCGCAAGCAGACGAGCAGCCGAATGTTTGGATAGGATGTTGATAGCCGAAGGCGGACGCGGTGAGGACCGCATGGATGGTTGAGACCTCTCCGCCGACATAAGAGAACAAACGGATTTGGTATCAGTTTGAGTCGCAGCTGTTTTGCGGGCCTGCGGCAGAAAAAAGAAAAGGGAGGTTCGGCATCTCTGCTGCGCACCTCCCTTTTCGATTGCAAGAGCGCTGGCTTAGCGTCGCTCGTAGTTGGGCGCCTCCTTAGTGATCGTCACATCGTGGGGGTGGCTCTCGACCAAGCTCGCCATGGTGACGCGAATGAAGCGTCCGTTGCGGCGGAGCGATTCGATGTCTTTCGCGCCGACGTAGCCCATACCAGCGCGCAGACCACCGACCAACTGATAGACCGTGTCGGCTAAGGGACCTTTGTAGGCGACCATACCTTCGATGCCTTCAGCGACCAGCTTCTTGTTTTCGCCGCTCTGGAAGTAGCGATCGCCGCTGCCCTTCTTCATTGCGCCGATGCTGCCCATACCTCGGTAGCTCTTGTAAGAGCGGCCCTCGTAGAGGATGCTCTCGCCCGGGCTCTCTTCGGTACCTGCAAAGAGCGAACCGATCATCACGCTATGCGCGCCCGCGCAGATCGCCTTGGGAATGTCGCCCGAGTATTTGATACCACCGTCGGCGATGACTGGCACGCCGAAACGCTCGGCGGCGCGGGCGCACTCCATTACGGCCGTGATCTGGGGCATACCAGCGCCCGAAACGACGCGGGTGGTACAGATCGAGCCGGGGCCTTGGCCGACCTTGACCGCATCGACGCCGCGCTCGATCAGAGCGATCGCACCTTCGGCGGTCGAGACGTTGCCCGCTACCAACTGCACATTGCCAAAGCGTTCGCGTACCGTTGTAATTGCGTTCAACACGCCGATCGAGAGACCGTGAGCCGTATCGATCACCAACACATCGACGCCAGCGCGAATCAGGGCTTCGGCGCGCTCGAGGTAGTCGCCGCTAGCACCGATCGCCGCGCCGACTCGCAGACGGCCCTGCTCGTCTTTACAAGCGAAGGGGTGCTCGATCTGCTTCATGATGTCCTTGACGGTGATCATGCCGCTCAGCTTGCCCTCTTTGTTGACCACCAACACCTTCTCGATACGGTGTTTGTGCAGCACGCTCTTGGCTTGTTCCAAGGTTGTGCCCTCGGGCACGGTCACCAGATTGGTGCTGGTCATCAGTTCGTGGATGGGGCGGCTACGATCGGTCTCGAAGCGCAGGTCGCGGTTGGTCAGAATACCGACCAAGTCTCCCTCGGCTGAGGTGATCGGTACACCCGAGATTTTATATTCGGCCATGAGGTCGAGCGCATCGCCGATGGTTTTGTCGGGCGGCAGTGTGATCGGGTCGGTGATCATGCCGCTTTCGGAGCGCTTTACCTTGCGAACCATCTCGGCTTGCTGTTCGATGCTGACATTTTTATGAATGAAGCCTAAACCTCCAGCGCGAGCCAGCGCAATGGCCAGACGACTTTCGGTCACCGTGTCCATTGCCGAACTAACGATAGGAATGTTGAGGCGGATACCTCGAGTCAGCTGGGTACTGACATCAACATCTGCGGGAACGACCTCCGAAGCCGACGGAACTAACAGAACGTCATCAAAGGTCAAACCCTCACGTGCAAGTTTGTCCTCCCAATCGATGGACATTGAAACCTCCTTAGTAAGGTTGTTGTGTATGCAAAAGGCCCCCGGTGCATACGGGCACCGAGGGCATCAACGATGATTGAATGGATTGTAAAGGAAATTCAAGATTGTTATAACCAATAAAAAGCTTCATTGTTTGTCGTCAAAATATTCTTGTGTTCTAGCCTGTCTGTTGTATATCCTCGCAAGCAAATACACTTCTGCAAATAGTGCTGTTCTCAGACTATTTCGTTGAGCAGTTTATCCAAAAAGATCATATTTGGCATGATACACCATTTTTTCATTTTATATTCAGTCTTTAGTCATTCAAATAAATGGCGCTTGTTTGTATAGTAAAGTTGACTCTTCAGCGAACACAGCTTCGACTTTGAATATGCACTCGATAGTGTGGGGCATTATACCGCTGAAAAGAAAATTATAAGCAACACAGAATGTAACGAGAGAGCGCTATGAAAGCAAGATCACCTAAACAAGCATCACCCGAAAATGTGCTTATCGGTCTTGGATTGATTGCGCTCGTGATTATTTTGATCAGCATCGGTGCGGTTTTCAACTCGCCCCCCGATCTCCCCTTTGCTAACGACGAGTACGCTATGCTCTGGCTACGTAGCGATGCCCCCAGTGTGCAAGACGGGCGCCCGCTGTATTGGGGCGAACGCCCATGGTTCACCCACAGCGAATTCTATCGTCAATCCCCGACCGGTTTGCACGTTGTGCAATATTTCGATAAAGGTCGCATGGACGAAGCTTCGTCCGAGCTGATGGGCCGCTTAGTCTGGGAAATGACGACCGGCAAGATCCAGCTCGGCGATCAGCCCAACGATATCGATCTGCGCGAACCCGCCCAGATCGCGGTTGTAGGCGACCTGCGAACGCCCGAAGAGAGCGTCACCTATGCCGACTTCGGCGCGTTACAAAGCCCACAAACTGATGGGCGCTGGCCGAACCTGCGCGGCCAAGCGATCAGCAGCTTCCTGCATGCCGACGGCAGCCTCAGCCTACGGCCCGACTTGGCGAGCGGCCCGAGCGAGATCGTCTGGTACGACGAAACCAGCGGCCACAACATCCCCGCCGTCTTTTGGGACTTTCTCAACCGCCAAGGCTTCGTTCAGGTCGGCAACCAGATCACATCGGACCGCTTGATCGATTGGGAGCGCTACGTCGGCCGTCCGATCAGCGAAGCCTATTGGATCAGCGCCCGAGTGGGCGGTCAACAGCGCGAGGTTTTAGTGCAGCTCTTCGAGCGGCGCGTGCTGACCTACACGCCCGGCAACCCGCGCGGTTTCGAAGTCGAATTCGCCAACGTCGGCCAGCACTACCTGACTTGGCGCTACCCCAACCTCAACCAGCCTTGGTTGGCGCACCAAAGCCAAGCGGCACTCTACTTCGGGGCGCGCGCCGACGCTCAGCAGCAGTGGTCGATCTACGCTTGGCAGAACGGCGAGGCACGGCTGATAGCCGAAGAGCTGCCCGACTTGACGTTGCGCCCGCACTGGCAAGAGCAACAGCGTTGGCTGCTGGGCGATCTGGTCCGGCCTGAAAGCGGCTACCGCCAGCTCTACGCCTTTGATACGCTGCACAGCTCGCCACCCGTGCGCCTAAGCTTCAGCGATGGAACGCGCAGCTCCGACCAGCCCTTCCCCGGGCCCTTGCCGCTGGGCGCCGCCAACGACTACGATCCGGCTCTCTCGCCCGATGGCAGCAAGATCCTGTTTGTGTCGGATCGCACCGGAAAGCCCGAGATCTACCTGATGGCGTGGGGATCGGGTCGAGCGCTGCAGCTGACCCAAAGCAACTGCGTGAGCGAAAACCCGACCTGGCTGCCCGACGGCAGTGGCCTGCTCTGGGTCAACAACTGCGACGGCGATTTCGATCTCTACAGCGCCAAACTTGTCTATAACAACGACAGCAGCGCAGGCCTGGCCGCGCGCTTGGCCGATGTGCGCAAGCTGAGTGAAACCCCTTACGACGAGCGCTACCCGAGCGTCAGCCCCGACGGTGAGCGCATCGCCTTCAGTGCCAACTCCAACGGCGTTTGGCAGACCTTTCTGATGTCGATCGATGGGCGCAGCAAGCCACGCAGTTCGAACAGCAGCGCCGACGAAGTGCTGCCGATCTGGTCGCCCGATAGCGCGCAGTTCGCCGTCTTGAGCGAGCAAGCCGGGCAGATGCTGATTCTGCTGCGCGACAGCAACAATCGCCTCCAGAGCCAGTTCGAGCCGCTGGCTGATGCTCAACTCTGGCTTCCTTGGAAATACGAAAACGCCGATTAAGACAGCGATAGACAGAAGAGCAAGCTTGGCTGCAATAAGTTCAGCCAAGCTTTGCTGTTGCAAAGACGAAGTGCGCTTCGTACCCTTCGATAAGCTCAGGGTACGTCCTTGTGGTGCAGTGGCTCCCTTCTCCCGCCATTGCGGGAGCTATGCATTAGCCAAAAGTCGTGTCGGCAGCAAAAGGCAATATTGCGCATACTATCGCGGAATTATCCTTGAGAGCACAGAACTCAGAGAGTTTGTATGCGATTTCGCGTAGCGAAATCGCATACAACAGCAACATTCACCCCCTCTCCCGCACTGCGGGAGAGGGGGCCGGGGGTGAGGGCAGATAACGCTGACCGTATGTCGATTTGTGGCTAATGTACAGCTTACGGGAGAAGGGTCGGGGATGAGGGCATGAGCTCCCATCTGATAGCCGTAGGCGGACGCGCTAGAAGCCAAATGGGAGCGAGAAACCCATCCGCCAAATCGAGATGCTTGTGAAGCGCTCGAGGCTTGGCGAGCTGCTGGGAACTAAGTGGCCAGCTAGAACGTTATCCAAAGAAGCGATAGATGTTCTAGTAAAGGCCAAACGATGGAAACAGTAATCGTTCGTCTGCGGTTTTACGCTCTTCTGCTTGTAGCTTCGATCTTATTAGCGGCTTGTGGCGGCATACCAATACCCAACACGAGCGCACCAGCCCAGTCGGGCGCAGGCTCGGGAGCCGCTGCCCCTGCTGCAGCGCCGACCATCGCTCCTGCGGAAGCGCGCGAAGATGCGGTAGAGTCCGCTCCTCCTCCGATGGGCTTCGCCCCAGATGAGAGCGCAGCAAGCGACGGCGCGGCGGGCGAGATCGCCCCGCTGCCCACTCCCTCCGATCCGGCGACGGGCAAGGGCGACCCTTCCAAGCCCCAGCACATGGCCTCTGGCCAACAGCAGCCGCTCCAAGCGGGCAGCATCGACGATAACGAGCACTTCGCGGCCTATCTGAACTATCTGGCAGACTATCAGGGCAGCCTCAACAGCTTGCCGATCGATCTGCGCGAGCGCTATCTGCTGCGCATTATGGACAACGATCAGCGCGGCGTGTTCGATGCGCGCGTGCAGGTCTACGAGGGCGAGACGCTGCTGTTCGAGGGTTTGAGCTATAGCGACGGCTGGCTGCAGTTTAACCCGGCCAGCGTCAACGCCTCCGACAACAGCCAGAGCTTTCGGGTGCTGGTCGAGCGCGGCCAAGCCCAAGCCGAATACGAGCTGTTGCGCGGCCAGATCGACCGTGTGCACGAGATCGCCATAGCCAGCGAACCCGACAGGCCGCCGCTCAGCGTCGATCTGCTCTTTTTGCTCGATGCGACTGGTTCGATGGACGATGAGATTACACGCATTCAAGAGACGATTATTTCGATCTCAGAGCGGGTTTCGCAGTTGCCCGGCTCGCCCGAACTGCGCTTCGCTCTGGTCGCCTACAAAGATCGCTCCGACGACTATCTGACCCGTGTGAGCGACTTTACCAACGATGTGCAAGCTTTCCGCACGACTTTGCTGGCCGTGCGTGCGGGCGGCGGCGGCGATACGCCCGAGGCGGTCAACGAGGGCCTGTATAGCGCGGTGCACGAGCTGAGTTGGAACGAGCATGGCCTGCGTTTGGCCTTTATGGTGGCCGACGCCCCGCCCCATGTCAACCAGCCCGACTCGCCGCCCTATCCGCGCACGCTGCTGGAGGCCCAGAGCAAGGGCATCAAGATCTTTACCATCGCGGCCAGCAACAGTAATCCCGCCGCCGAATACGTGATGCGTCAGATCGCCCAGCAGACCATGGCCCGTTTCATCTTCCTGACCTACCAAGAGGGCCAGTCGAGCGGTCGTCCGGGTCAGTCGACCGAGCTTGCGGCGGGCGATGCGCCCCAAGGCTACACGGTGTCGCGCCTCGATGATCTGATCGTCGATCTGATCGCACAAGAGCTGAGCAAGGCGATGCAAGCGCTGCTCTCCTAATCTTTCGCTCTGTCGGAGAGCTCCTAACCATCCATTCGGCTGCTAGCGCGTCCGCCTTCGGCTATCAACATCCTTTCCAAACATTCGGCCTGTCATATCGCAGCTCGCGCTGCGATCTGCTTGGTGCGCGCACCAAGCAGCTTCATCCCCAAATCCGCTTAATGATACAAAATCCGCTCAAAGACTTGTATCCTTATCAATGCGGAAAAACGAGAAACTGGAAAAGAGTTGTATGAGATTTCGATACAACAAAAAGAGACACGTTTCACTCTGCCGAAGGCCAAAAGCAATGAAAAAGGGATTCCGCTTCTTGTTGCGGAATCCCTTTGGTCGTTTAGATGCCTAGTTGTTACTTAACCTCGACCTCAATGCGGTGCCAAGCGTTGTTCATATAGCCTTTGAAGTTCCAGACCTTAGCGATCTCGCCTGGCTGCTGGCTGCCCTTGGTGTCGCTGGCGCGCACGGCGATCTGCTGCTTGCCCGCCGGCAACTCAAGCTCGACCTCCCAATGTGCCCAGATGTATTGGCGTGGCGCTTGAGTGAAGCGGGCGGCATGCCAAGTCTGGCCGCCGTCGATCGAGACTTCCACCCCGGTCAGAATCGCATCGCCGCCTGCCAGCGCGTAACCTTTGATGCTCTGGCGGCCTGCGCTCAACTCGGCCCCCGCTGTGGGCAGCGCGATCACGGCGTGGGTGTAGAGCTCGCCCAGCATCTCGCCCTTCTCCCAATCGACTGTCTCGGCAGTGACCTCGGGCGGGAAGAGTTTGTAGGCGTGGGCTTGGAAGTAGTTGTCGGATGGTGTGGCCCGCACGTTGATATGGTGCAGCCACTTGACGCTGCGCGCCCCGATGTAGCCCGGCGCGACCACGCGCAGCGGGAAGCCGTGTACGGGCGGCAGAGCTTGGCCGTTCAGACGGTCGGCCAAGAGTACTTCGGAAGAGAGCGCTTTACTGAGCGGAATCGAGCCGCCGAATTCGAAGGTTTTGCCGTGTCGTTCCACCAGATCAAGACCTTCGAAGGCCACGTGGGCGGCCCCTTCGCGCAGACCAGCCGCCTTCAAAACATCGCTGAGGCGATAGCCCGACCAGACGCCGTTGCTGATCGCCTCTTCGCCCCAGGGCAGCTCGCCCGGCACTGCTTTGTAAGCGATCAGCTCTAAGCGGCGGTTGCCCGCGCACTGCATGGTCGCCATCTGTTCAACGCGCTCGAAGCGCTCGGCCAGATCTTGCAGCGAGAGGCTGAGCTCTTGATCGACAAGCCCATCGATAACGAGCCGAAAGTTTGCAGCATCGACTTCGGGCACAGCGCCGTGGTTGCGCACAAAAAACTGCTCTGGCGGGGTAATATCTTGCTCTTGCAACAGGCTGGGAGGTGCGCCGCCGTTGAACGGATCGCTCGAACGCACCAGATACGCAGGATGTTTGTTGAATTCTGTCATGATCCTCTTCTCCTTTGTGGCCTAAGCCAGCTTACTCCAGCCTGAGCCGAAAACTAATCATGCCGAAGCGTTCGATCGGCTGGAAACCTAAGCTTCGATAGGTCGCCATAGCGGGCGTATTGGTCTCTACGACCATAAGGTAGACGCGCGGCGCCAGACCGAAGCAGGTTTTACAGAGTGTCGATACGCACTTGCGGGCGTAGCCCTGTCGTCGATAGTCAGGATGGGTTGCGACATGCCCGATCTCGATCACGTCGGTTGTGGCATAGTGTGTGCTCGCCATTGAGACTAAACGCCCATCGGCGAACGCTCCGAAGGAAGGGCCGACATCGAGCACTTCATCGACCCAAGCCGTCAGGCCCGCATCTTGAGCGAGCTGGTTCATCAGTGGCAGATCCTGCTTCTTCAATCGGCGTACTTCTGGAGCCTCTACCGCACGCAACGTTTCGGGCTCAACGGCCATCTGCAATTCAAATTCCAGCGATTCAGCTTCAACAAAGGGTAACAGCTGTTGGAGCCGAATCTCGGGCAGCAGCGCCGAGATGCGGCTGACCTGCAACGCGTTAACCCGTTCGCTCATTGCCTCTAGCAAGGGTGGCAGAATATCCTTATGCTCGATTGCAAACGAGACATTCATGAACGGAAGTGGGCGATAATGCGTCGCTACGCCGATGATCTGATCGTGGTTTGTGGCAACCATTACCTCGCATTGCGAGCGCAGCTGGGTGACATTCGAAAGCAGAATACCGTTACGGTAGGGTGCACGCCGTAAGAACTTTAAGACTGCCGCCTGGTTCTCGTCGTCAAGGGGCTGAACGTGCATGCAAATCTCCTCTAAAAGTATTGACCGAGTCGACTAGAGAGCATAAGATACCACGCTCTCCATTATCATCAGGCCAACAATCACTCTAAAAAACAATGGGCCATTCGAAAACCAACGCGATTGAGAGCCGAGATCTCTGCCAACATGTACCGTCGCCAGCATGATGATCGCTGTCTTAGGCTATTGTCAAGCTGTATGAAGGCGATTCGTCGGCCCTTTTCTGTTATAATAATTATCCGACTAGTGAACAAACTGGCAAGAATGCTCGTATCGTCGTCTCGAGATCGAAATCGCCCCTTTGTCTTCGCTAAGAACGCACCCAATAGATCTCAAAGTCTTTGTCATTTCTTAGATTTCTATTTGGCGTGGCTGAAACCGGAACATCTGTAGTATGATAGACAGGGGAACGAAACGATCGTTTGAATGTTGTTGTAGCGCTTATAATATCTGTTACAGTTCGTCTCGCTTGAAGACGACTATTGGAGATGCAGGTACTGTTCCAACCACAAAAATTAAGAGCTGGACCCCAATAAGAATTCTGCTTTTTTATTGTTATACTCAAAAGTCAGTTTCTTATAGAAACAGTGGTAATCGCTCTTAAAACCCCCTGATTGTTCGTCTATTTTGTCATGCTCTAGCAAATGACAAAAGATTTGAATGTTATTCTTTAGCTTGAAAAAAGGTTATAAAATGATCGTATTTTCTCATGATTCTGAAGCTGGAACGATATACTGTTATTTTACCGAGCTGACCGAAGGACAGGTCAGCTACGATCTCGAATATCCTGCAGCCCTTTTGCTCGACCAAGCGGGCGCGATTATCGGCTTCCGGCTCGATCTTGACGACGAAATCACGCTCGATCAACTAGAGCTTATTCTCGATAAACCGCATGCCTATCTCGATACTCAGACCGGCTATCTGCGGGTCACCATCAGCGATGAAGAGCCAGCCCAAGAGGTCGCGCTCCCTGCGAACGCGATTATCGACCTCGACGATGACGGTGTCATCTTAGGTGTCGATATCGCGCTCGAGCCGGAACACCAGCAAGAGGCCGTTTTGCAACGCCTTGCGCCCTTTATGGTAGCGCTCGACGATGCGCCCGCTGGCCCAGATGGTCCGGTCGTCTTTGCTGTTCCGAGCGCCGAGGAAGAGGACTACGACGAAGAGCAGGATGAAGACGAGCAGACTGCTGCTGAAGACGAGGAGCCGTTCGACGAGCCTGATTTGCAACCGGCTGAGTCCCCTGCTGCGCCTCTGATCCAGCTTCCCGAAGGCCAGTTTCGCTCGGGTTATGTGGCGCTGGTCGGTAAGCCCAACGTCGGCAAATCGACCCTGCTCAACCGCTTGCTCGGCCAAAAGGTTTCGATCGTATCGCCGCGCCCACAAACCACCCGCGTGCCGGTGCGCGGTATTTTGCACCGCCCCGACGCTCAGATCGTCTTTATCGACACGCCCGGTATCCATGTACCGCGCCATAAGCTGGGCAACTTTATGGTAGAGGTCGCTCGGCGCTCTATTCCCGACGCCGATGTGGTCTGTATGATGGTTGATATCAGCAAGCCGCCATCGAAGTTAGATATTCGTATCGCCAACGAGCTGAAACGTGCCCGCGCCGCTCGTTTGCTGATCCTCAACAAAGTTGATATCCGCAGCGATGGTCAGGCTCATCTGCAGGCCTATCGCGATCTCAGCGACTGGGATATGGAGCTGGCTATCTCGGCCCGTCGGGGCTTAGGTCTCGAGGCCTTCGTCGATGAGATCGTTCGTCGCTTGCCCTTGGGAACGCCGCTCTACCCCAGCGATCAGGTTTCAGATCAGACCGAACGCCAGATCGCTAGCGAGTTGGTGCGCGAGCAGGTGCTCTACAATATCGAACAAGAGGTGCCTCACTCGGTCGCGGTTGAGGTGGACGAGTGGGAAGAAAAAGAGAATGCGACCTATATTCGCATGACGATCAATGTGGAAAAAGAGAGCCAGAAAGGGATACTGATCGGCTCGGGCGGGGCCATGCTCAAAAAGATCGGTTCGGCGGCTCGTTCCCAGATCGAACGTTTACTTGGCCGCCAAGTCTTTTTGGATCTGTGGGTTAAGGCACGACCGAATTGGCGTGACGATCCCAATTCATTAAACTGGTTAGGGTACCGTAGTAAAGATTGGCGCTAACCAGCCCTATCGATGAGCGCGTATGAAACTACGCCGAAAGTTATGGAACTTCCAAACAGTGTCGCTATGGGCTGATACGCTCTGGCAATGGGTGCGTGTTGCATTAAAACGCGCACCTTTTCAAGAAGCGCGTGTCGTTATTGACCGGACACGCGCTATTTCTACGATTCCAGATGTTATCAATCTGATGGTGACCCTGATCAAGCAACTTCAGTTGCTGGTTCCCTCTGCTCGTTCGGCTATTTTCCTGCTCGAAGGCGACCAGATACGTTTGGTCGCTGCGCAAGGCTTATACGACGGGATCGTTGAGATCGGCAAAACCATTCCCTGCGATCTTTTGCCGCTGGTGGCCGATATCACCATCAATCGCATACCGATTATGATCCCCGATGTGAGCCTTGAACCGCGCTGGCGTCACATTCAGGGCAGCGAATATATCCATTCTTGGTTGGGCCTACCCATTCTCGGCCAAGATGAGGTATTGGGTTTCCTGTTTCTCGATCGCGATACCGTGGGCGGCTTCAACCGCAACGAGATCGATATCGTCTATGCCTTCTGTGCTCAGTTAGGTTTGGCGCTGCGGCTCGCCAATCTGGCCGTCAGCCGCGAACAGCAGCTAGCCAGTTTGGCAGAACTCTCGGCCTTGAGCCGCACCGCTGGCGCATCCTTTCAGCTCGAGACGCTCTTGCCCGAGTTGGTAGGCCATTTGCATACTTTAGTGGCCTGTAGCAGCTGTATGATGCTTCTGCTCGACGACGACGATCAGATCGTGCCCGTCGCTGCTGCTGGCCGCCTGCGAGACCACTACAAGACGATCGAGCTAAGCCCCAACGAACTGGCTTTTATTCATGAGATCATTCAACAACAGCGCCCGATCTCTCTTGTTGATCCCCATGGCGATCTGAGCCAGAGCAGCCAATTGCGCCGCCTGAGCCGAGCCCGCTGTTGGCTTGGCATGCCACTGTTGGTTCAGGCCGAAGCGATCGGCATCGTTTTATTTGGCGACGAAGAGCAATCGTTTATGACTAAGCAAGAGGGTATTCAACACGCCGAGGTTGCCGTCAGCCACGCCGCACTCGCTATCGCCAATAGCCGCCTGTTCGAGGCGACCCAGCGCCATGCCCGCGAGCTCATACTGCGCGACCGTGTGCGCATGGCGATCGCGGCTGCCCCGCCCGAACTCGATGCTCTCGCTCAACAACTGACCCTCAGCGTGGCCGAGACTTTTGGCTACGCTCTCGTCTCTTGCTGGTCGCTTGAACAGAATCAGCTCACGCTCTTGAGCGCTTCCGACCCCGACTATGCGCGCCGTTGTCGTACACTCTCGCTCGCCGACCCTATGTTCGCCGAGGTTGTAAACAGCGGTCAGCCCGCTTTGATCCACCATCCGGTGCGGGCCTTGCTCGAAGGCGAAACGGTGGCGAAGGGCCGTGAGGGTGTGCAAAGCTCTCTGTGTGTGCCAGTGCGCAACGGCGAGGCCATTGTGGTGCTGTTTGTGGTCGAGCATACTCAACGCCTCAGCGAGCGCGATCTACGCATGATGAGCGAGATCGCCATGCAGGTTGAACTTGCTATCGAGCATATTCACCTGATCAAAGAGGTTCAGCGTGTGCAAAGCGATCTGGCACATACAGCCCGCATGGCTTCGATCGGTACACTTGCGGCAGGTGTTGCCCATGAATTCAACAATATGTTGGCCGCCATGGTTGGCTATGCTCAACTGGCTTTGGTAGGCTCACACGACGAACAGATCGAAGCGCTGCAGATGGTTTTGACGATGGCACAACGGGGCAAGCATATCACCAGTAGTCTCTTAACCTTCGCCGAGTCGGAATCGGGCCGCCGCGCCACAATAAAACTCGATGAGTTGATCGATCAGGCTCTCGAGACCGTCGAGCGCGATCTGCAACATTTAGGCATTCAGTTAGAGCGCGAACGCGACGACCAAGCTGTGGTTGCAGTCGATCCAGCCCAGTTTGTGCAAGTCATCATCAATCTGTTAACCAATGCGCGCGATGCGATGAGTAAGGGCGGCACCCTGACGCTAAGAACTCGTATCATCGATCAGCGCGTTGAGTTGCAGGTCAGAGATACAGGAACAGGCATTTCGCCCACCGTACGCGGCCGTCTGTTTGAACCCTTTGTTACCACTAAGGGCGCGCTGGGAGGTGGACAACAATCTGGTATCGGCTTGGGCCTGTCGATCTGCTACAGCATTGTGCAGGGCCACGGTGGCACGATCACCGTCGAGAGCGTCGATGGTGGTGGAAGTACCTTCGTCGTCTCGCTGCCGCTCTATCGTCCTTCCGACCAAGCTGTCCAATACCAGCCCAGCCAAATTGTTCGCTCTACTGGCAAGCTACGCATCTTGGTTATTGATAACGACAGCTTCAACCAAGCTTTGCTGCGCTCGCTCTTCACGCGCGAAGGTCATAGGGTCGTGCTTGCTTCCGAGATCGAAAACGCGCGTATGTACATTCAACAAGGCGCGATCGACCTTATCTTTTGTAGTCAGAACCTCGCTGGCAGCGATGGTATGCAACTCGCAGAGCAGCTCTATGCTGAAGGCTGTCGTTTGCCCTTTGTGCTTATGACAGGCCGGGCCGACGACGCAGGCTCCCAACAGAATCATAAGCCTGCCATCTCTGCGATCTTATCTAAGCCCTTCCAACCGTCAGATGTGCTCAGTTTGCTGCAGAAGATTTTGGATACCTCATCGAGCTATGCTGGTGAACCCCTCGATTGATGCCAGCTTAAATATGTTGCATTTGCTCAAAACACACTCTCCTCATCTTCTACCTGGAAAAGGACACACCGATCTGCTCAATCCCTGCCCTGCGCAAACGATACATAAGCATTTTGTGGATATGTACTATGCATAGCAAGAAACGAGATCTTGCTCGTTCTTGTTTATACAAACTGCTTTCTTTGGTTTCCAAACTAGATGCCTTTCCGTTTAATCGATTCTCGCTAGCAAACGTTTGTCGATTTACATAATTGTCTCTTATCGGGTGTTGAGTGGTAGATCGTAGGCATAATTGGAACTATACCCCATATAAAAGTTGAAATTTTGTTTGGAAAAACCTGATTGAAGCCTGATCAGTATGAAATGAATGATAGTATTGCAGATATGATTTCAAAAATATTAGTGATCGCTTCTTTGATTTGAGCACTTATAGTATCCTTTAAGCGTATAATCTGGTATATCAATGCAAAATGTTGCGAGAATAGTCTAAAAGTAGCCTAATGTCGAGATATGCTTGGTATAGAAATTGCTGACTATATTCAAGATGGAGAAATAAAATGTTTTACAATTTTTTTAACTATTGATCTATAATCAAGAGCATTTACGATCTTTGTAAGGAAAACGTTAATATATGACAAGATATACATCCTTCGGTGTGTAAGTATCTAATATATTTCGAGAAATCCTTGGTATTCCATCGACCTTAAGCATAAAGCTTTACCTAGTAGCTTCGAGCGCTACAAATGTGCCCAGTGCCAATTCTAAGGCTCTTGGTATGTCTAAAGGCATCTTTGACCATTTCAATATCTAGGAAAGTACTACTACTACTATGCAGCTCTACAATATCGTTGTAACAGGTGCTCACGCCGCAGGAAAAAGTCAATTCATCCAAACTCTTCAAAAGGTTGAAGATTCCTTAGTGATTCCTCAACCTTCCTCAGTGACTTCCTTCGAGCGCCAACGCATCGAAGCTCCCCTAGATCACACGAGTATTTTTATTGATAGCGATGTCATTGTTGATATTTTTAATTTAGATGGCGACCCCTTTGATCCCAGCTCGTTTGCCGAGCGTGAGATCAGTTGTTTGGGCTATGTTGTCTTGTTTAATAGTTGCCGCCCAGTGCATTTTGCCGAAACATTGCGACTATTACATCGCTTCACAATGCTTACAAATGCTCCATTCATTGTGGCTGCGACTCAACAAGATGATCCTGCAGCCATCCCTCTTTCTTATATTCGTCAACGGCTTAATCTATCTGAGCAGATACCTCTGGTTCCTTGTGTAACAACCAATCTTGAAAGCGTTAAGCAGGTATTGCTTAGCTTACTAGATCATATCGAACACCAAACCTATGAAGCCTTGCTTTAGTTGTGTCAGATTTGTCGCTTGTTAAAACAGCTTTTCTCTTTTAGCACTTTGTTAAGGAGTTATTGATATGGCGCTTGAGGGCAGCCTTCGTGATATGTCATTAGTCGACCTATTTCGCATTTTTCAATTAGGACAAAAAACGGGGATGCTCATGCTCGTTGGGACACAGGAGCGGGGTATTATCTCGATTGCGGCAGGTCGCTTAGTAGATGCAGCTATTATTCGTAGCGCCGATAGACAGGTTACAGCCGTCCGCGAGGATGCTATTTTGCAGCTTCTTCAATGGGATGATGCGGTCTTTGCGTTTCGCCATGATCCAAACTTGTTAAAACGCCCTGTTCGGATTACCAAAGATAGTACTTGGCTGATGCTTGAAGGTTTGCGGCGGCGTACACGCCCGCTGCCTCTGCAGCCTCATCAGGTACTTACGCTCGATACACCCTTAGAGCTGGCTCCGCTGCCCGATAACGATGAGTGGAACGCAGGTTTGGCGATGGATCAAGTGCGACTGCTTAACCTGATCGGTGTCTACCGCACTTTACGGGTCTTCTGCCAGCGCACGGGCATTATTCCTGATACAGCGATTAGGCTTGCGAGCGAGCTTGTGATCGTCGGTTTGGTCGAGATCGGTACAATCGATGTGCCGGTGATCTCTGGAACGCCCAAGCCGGTCGGTCAGCCCGATACAGCCATTCTCCAAGCGCAACCTGTCTTGGCGAGCCGTGTGGTCGCAGGGCCGACCCGACGAGCACTGCCTACCAAACGTGCCCTTTTCGATGCTGTAGTTCGACGTATTCGCGAATTGTAATTGTGTTTTGACTGACAAAGAGAGCAATGGATGCCTCTCTACAAGCTAATATAACAACAACCTATTCGTGATACGAGAGCTTTAGCGCTAAAGCTCTCGTTGTTGTTTAAGCGGGTTGTAGTAGCCGCCGCAGCGCCAGAAGGGATACTGGCTAGCTTTTAAGCAATCCGCTTGCTTGCTTCAGATTGCTACGGCGAGGTTTTTCCCTTCCATTCGTTGCTTGGCACGTCCGCCTACGGCTACCAACATCCCGCCCAACAAACGAGGCTTGTAGCTGTGTGTGTCGAAAGACCCCCCAAAACCAATAATTCAATCGGATTTCGTATTATCCAGATCTTGCGGGCTTTAGCCAAACGATTGATGGTAGATACCCTTAATTTCGGGCAGCTCGTTGATCGCCTCGGCCATTTTTAGGAGCGCTTCGCTGAGATTGCGCCCTGCTTGGGTTACATGGCGGGTTGATGTGCCGAGCTTGGCGCGGCGGGTGACCGCCATCATCAGCGCGATCTGGTCGCGAATATCTTGATTGAAGGCTTGCAGCCACTCGGCGATGGCCTCGATCGAAGCGTAGTTTGGGCCGTCGTTCCAACGAATAGGCCCATAGTGCTCGGTGAGCTCTTTGCGGGCCATCTCTTCGATCTCTGCCTCGTTTTCTGCTTCGACAACGCCATAGACAAGGCCGTCTTTTTCAACGCCATCACGTTTATAGAGGAAGCTACCGTGTAAATACCAAACACTTTTCATAGTTATGGCTCCTTTAGGATTTTGGCCCATTATAGTTCAAGAAGAAGCTAGTATCTTTTTTGAGATTTTTTTCGAAAGATTCGAAACGCGTTTTGGCAAGCAGATGCGGTTTATGCTAGATCAGGGACCGAAATCGGCCTTTTTGTCTGAAACCAAGCTGAGAAAAGTATGATATGATAGCGCCGCATACGCGAAAGAGGAACTGGCTGAATAGGTTTGCCTATTCGGCCAGTTTATCCGCTACCAGCAAGCAGACATGCTCCGTTCGCATGGCTGCACCACCAGGAGGTGAATATGATCCGGCGCTTACTGCAGAGTCTGTTTTGTGGGATGCTGCTTTGTACCATGTTTGTTGTACCTTCCGTCTCTGCGGCACCAGCGACTCCTGAAGAGCTTGATCAGTATTGGGCTTGGATGGTTGAGGCGCGTGAGCTTTACCCGTATAAAGAGCCCGTTGAGAAGATGTGGTCGGTTATGATGTGTGAATCGGGGGCGAATGCCACGATCATTAGCCGCAACGGTTTGTATCACGGTCTCTTCCAGTACCACAAGCGCACCTGGGCTGGGAAGTGGAATCCGTATCGTGAAGAATCGATTTTCGACGCTAAGTCGCAGATTTTTGCAACCGCGAAAGCATGGAGCGAAGGCTATCAAAGCTGGTGGGGCTGTTATAAGCGCCGCTAAGCGAGCTAGATAGGTTTATTCGTAGTAGACGATAACCGCAAACAGCTACTTTACACGATCGCTCTTGCTCGTTGAGCGCTATAGTATCTCTTGACAATTGAGATTGCAGAGACATAAGAACAGAGCTTTGGCAGAATGCCAAGGCTCTTGTTTTTTTTGCCAGCCTTTACTCTGTGTCTCTCATTGAAATGCAGCGTTTGAAGCTGCTGGGTGCAAGCACCCAGCAGGTCGCAGCGCAGGCCGCGAAACGAATGCCTTGTATGGATGGAAGGCGACTTGATAGCCGTAGGCGGACGCGGTTGGGAACGAATGAGAGGAATGGACCACGCCGCTAGCGCTTTGAAGAGATCAAGCGAAAACACAAACTCCCAAGATCCGAAGACCTTGGGAGCCTGTGTGTTGCAACGTCATACCTGCGGTATGTGTTGCTTATTGTATACTAGAATTGGTTCCAGAGCGACTGGTTGTACACCTCGTGGTGGAACTGGATCTCAGCACGCTTGATCAAGGTGCCCAGCTTGCGGGGGCAGCGATCGGCCGAGTTGGTCTTCAGCTCAGCGTAGCGATCCTGAACATCTTCGCCCAAGAGCTGTGCGATGTACTCGCTGCCTTGGAAGGACTGGATCGCATCGTAGATGTTGTCGAACAACACCTCTTCGCCGGCGCGAACGCTAGAGCCCTTGTTGGGGCCTTCGAGACCGGTGCGCAACAGCGAGTAGATCACCATATAGGGGTTGGCATCGGGAGCGACCGAGCGAACCTCGATACGAGCCGACTTGCGGTTGCCCAGCGGGATACGGATCATCGAGCCACGGTCGATCGGCGAAGCCTTGATCTGGTTCGGAGCCTCGTAGTGCGGGTCGAGGCGGCGGTAGGAGTTAACCGAAGAGTTCAGAACCAGACAGAGATCCTTGGCGTTCGACAGAATGCGGTCGATGTAGTCCCAACCAGCCTGCGACAGCTTCTCGGGGCCGTTGGCGTCGAAGAACAGGTTCTCACCGTTCTTCGAGAGCGACATGTTGGTGTGCATACCGTTGCCATTGACACCGATCAGCGGCTTGGGCAAGAAGCTTGCGGTCATACCCATGCTTGCGGCGATCTGGCGGCAGAGCAGTTTGTAGAGCACAATCTGGTCGGCTGCGATCATAGCCTCGGCGTAGGAGTAGTTGATCTCGAACTGCGAAGGAGCAACTTCGGGGTGATCCTTCTCGTTCTTGAAGCCCATCGCGCGCAGAGCCTCTGCTGCGGAGTCGATGAAGAGGCGGAGCGGATCGTTGGGCAGGGTGTGGTAGTAACCGCCCGGGCTGAGTAGGTCGAAGTGACCCTTTTCGCGATAGACCTGCTCGGCATCGCGGCCCTGGAACAGGAAGCCCTCGGTCTCGGTAGCGACGTTACAGACCAAGCCCTCTTTTTCGTAGATCTCGTTGGTATATTGCTTGAGGCGGGCACGCATGTCTGCCGCATAGGGGGTGCCGTCGCGGTCGAGTACGTCGCCGAAGACGAAAACTTTGCCTGGGCCAAAGACGTCGGCGGGCAGCCAGTAGAAAGCACTCCAGTCGATCGCTAGGCGCAGGTCAGACTCCACCTGCTGGGAAAAACCACGGATCGAGGATCCGTCGAAGGTCAGGTTGTCTGAGGATTCGATCAAGAACTTCTTGTCGTAGTCAAGGGTGTGCAAGCGACCTTCGAGGTCCGAGAATGCAACGGTTACCGCTTTGATTCCCTTTTCGTCGGTAAGATACTTGAGTCGTTCTTCACGTAGCGTATCGATGGGAGTACGCGCTGCTCGCTGCGCCTTTGCTGCGAGGTTCAACTCTTCCAATTGCTCGTAAGGAATCTCCAAGAAATCGCGAAGTGAGCTAGCCATCTTTAACCATCCCATCTGAAAGTTACATATAAAAGGCGGTCGAATGCTTGGATTATACTGCAAATTCTTTTGTCAAACAGACCCCCTTGTCATTTTGTACAAATTGTTACGCTTGTGACTAAGCTTTAAAAACTGATACATTGTGTTCGTTTTAACCTTATATTGATGCGTTGCAACGGTCATAAATGTAAAGAATAAAATTCAAAATCGAAGCTCTCTAGGTGCTGGACGTCGTGAGTTCTATACAAGCATAACAAGCAGAAGATTGTGCATACTGCATAAAAAATTGCTTGGGACGATTTGGGAACGATTGCGAAAGTTCTGTTTTTGTTTGAGGGCTGGGCTAGCGGAGGGTGGACAAGGGGTAATGGGGTGATTATACACAAATCTGAGCGAAGGTTTGACGCTGCTAGTTTCTTCTGATACAGTTAGCCCTATTCTATCTATTGGAAATGAAGGCTAAACAACGTTTTTTAGGTTTTGTATGCAGAATTCCCGCCGTCTTATTATGACCATACTGCGCCTTGTGGTGAGTATCGGTCTCTTAGCTTTTTTCGTTTGGTATGTTGATCCCCGAGCGATCTGGGAGAGCTGGAAAGGCATCAGTGCCGGATTATTGATCGCGGCATTGGCGCTACAGATGTTGGGCAATGCGATCAGCGCCTTTAAGTGGCAGATGGTTTTACGCGCCCAAGGCCATAAACTACCCTTTGTTTGGTTGTTGAATCTGTATATGATCGGGCAGTTCGCCAATAACTTTCTGCCGACTACGGTGGGCGGCGATGCTGTACGGGCCGCTCAGCTAGGCGCGCGCATCGATAGCTACGGGCGTGCGACTGCGTCGGTATTGGTCGAACGAATCACAGGTTTCTGGGCCTTGAGCGTAATGGGCGGTGTGACGCTTTATTTCGCCCGCGCCTATGTAGAGGTCAACCTTTTAGTGGTTTTGATCGTGTTAGGTTGTGCTGTCGCCACCACAGTCGCTATGATCTTGATGCGCTATACGAACTTTATGCACGCCATGCTCGATCGTTTGCCCTTTCCCAAGAAACTCAGCGCGGGTTTGCATAAAATGGTCGACGCTTTGGGAACTACCAGCCAAGCGCCCGGCACAATGCTAGGCGTGTTGGCGATGTCGATCGTCTTCCAAAGCACTTGGATCGCGATGCACGTGGTTGCGGGAGCGGCTTTGGGCATGGCTGTGCCCTTTGTGCTCTATTCCTTTATGGTACCGCTGACCGATATTTTGGGCTTGATACCGCTCTTCTTCAATAACTTGGGCGCTCGCGAAGGCGTATTTGTGCTCTATTTGGGCCAGATCGGCGTCAGCCAAGCTAACGCGGTCGCGCTTTCGGTCTTGATCTTCAGTATCCGGCTTGTGATCAGTCTGATCGGTGGTATTCTTTTATTGATAGGCGGTGTGAACCAAGCCCGTTCTGTGCTCGCTGGAAAATCCTAAGACCTGGGTCAACGGATAAAGGCATTAGACAAATGATACAAACCACTCGTGCTTCACAAGGTGCAACACTCTCTCGCTCGGCTCAGCAGACTCAAAGGCTCGCCTATTTCTTTGCCGATTGGCGCTTTTTGGTCTTGCTTGGCTTGTTAGTGCTGCTATTTGTAAGCGCCTCTCAAGCTGGCTTTAGCAAAACGATCAATCTTGGTTCCGACGATGGCTACGACCGCGCCAATGCCTTTACCTTCGACTTTTATGCTCCAGAGCAGCAAGGAGAGCATGAATTTCGTTGGTCGAAAGAGCATGGTCGGCTCGTCTTTCCGGGTGTCGGCGCTCAACATATCGGGCTGGAGTTTGAATTGCTGGCCCATCGCGCCCAATTTATCGATCCCGAACGCCCCACCGTATTGAACCTAGAGATCAACCAGCAGATGATGAGCTTCACCTTGCGCCAAGAACGAGCGCACTATCGGATTTTAGTGCCGGAAAGCTGGATGTCGTCCGGCGACCTTGATCTGATTATCCAGAGCGAGCCATGGCGGATCAAAGGTGACTCGCGCAGCCAATTGGGCGTGGCGATCGGCGATGTATCTTTGCGCGGTTGGGGCTCATTTGGGGCGCGTATGCCCTATTGGCCGGTGTTGCTGAGCTGGCTGTTGGTGCTGGTGTGTGCTTGGCCGACGGGACGTTGGCTCGGTTTCAGCCCCAAGAGCCTGTTTGTGTTGTTATTGCCCTTGGTCGTAGTGCCCATGTGGGCGACTCTCATTGTGCCAGCCTACCTCGGTTTGGGCAACCGCGCCCTGCTCTTGGGCTGCGCCTGGGGTCTGCTCTTAACGGTGCTATTGCAGTACTTTGTACCGAAGCTCTTGCGAGCCTTGGATATCGAGCCGAATCCGGTCTATGTGCGCTGGCTGATCTTAATAATGGTCGCCTCATTTGTGCTCAAGTACGGCGGGCGGCTCTACCCCAGCTCGATGTATGGCGACCTTAGCCTGCATTGGCACCGTTTTATCCGCACGATTAGCGGAAGCGTCAATATTATGGCGGCCCACCGTGGTCTGCCCTTCCCCTTCCCGAGCGGCATGTACATCGCGTTGGCACCCCTATCGCTGACGGGTATACCGACTTGGGTTATCTTTGAATTTTTGATGGCCCTGCTTGAGGCTACGACCCCGCTCTTGATTGCGCTGTTGGGAGCACGGGCCTTGGGGAGCTTGCGGATCGGGGTGATCGGTGGCGGGCTGTACGCGATTATGGCGGGCGGCTATATGACCACCTGGTTTGCCTTCGAGACCCATCTCTTCACCCAATGGGCCACGCTGTTACTCTGGACGCTCCTGATCTTTTGCTGGCCGCACAATGGCAAAGCGTCGCCACTCGATAAGCCATTTATCTGGAGCCTGCTGATCTTAGTGCAGTGTTGGGTCTATCTCGGCCACACTGGCTTCTTCCTTAACAATGTGACCTTGATCGCTATGGCGGTCCCAATGTTGCTGGTTTGCTGTTGGAATACACCTCACCGTCGCACGGCCTTACAGGTCTGTGGTGTGTTTGTGCTCGGTGGGCTAACGGCGGCAGCGATCTACTACAGCGCCTTTTTCGGCTTGATTTGGGAACAAGTAACTGGGGTTGCAACGGTAGGTTTGCTAGAGGTGACAGGTCGCCAACCCGTAAGCCGTGCCGAGTCGTGGCGCCACTTGTGGGAAGACGGGATCTTGATGCATTATGGTTTCTTCCCGTTTTTGCTAGCAATCGTTGCAGTAGCGAGCTGGTTGCTCAATCGGCGTTTTGGGAAGTTCATGGATATCGACCTGCGAACTGTACTGATCGGCCTGATTGTGTTAACCTTTTTAACAAGTCTTAGCCAAGCAGTTTTGCCCTTTATTACGCGCTCGACTTTAACCACCCGCTTCCTGATGTTCTCGATCTGGGCGGTTTCGCTTGCTGCAGCGCCGATCTTCGATCGGATCTGGCGCTACGGTATAGCAGGTAAAGTAGTGGTACTCCTAATGGGGGCATTTGTTTCGTGGGGCACAATCGTGATGTGGGCCAACGCTCTAGCACTGAATGTTGCGCCACCAGAACCCTTCTAGTGGAGAAAAACATTGAATTTAGCAGAACATGTTGCGGCTGCAACCGAATGGATTGAAGTTCGACACCGCGCGCGCGAACAAGCGATCACCTCGGCGCGCGCGCTTGTGCGCCAATGCGCAAATTCGATCCGAGCCGCTCACCGATCCGATTTTGAAGAAGCGCAGAAGCTCTTGGATAAGGCCGCTGAGATCGTTCACGAGTTGCGCGATGCAGTGGCCAACTATCCTGATCTGCTCTTTTCAGGCTATACCCAAGATGCGCTCAAAGAGTATGCCGAAGCCTCGTTGGTCTATGCCTTTTTGCGCGACGAGCCGCCGCCGAGCGCCGACGACTTGCAGGTCGAGCCAGCCGCCTATCTGAACGGGTTGGCGGAAGCGGCCAGCGAGCTTCGCCGCGCCATCTTAGATGGCTTGCGCCACGGCCAAGTTGAACGGGGCGAGCGACTCTTGAGCCTGATGGACGACGCCTACAGCCTGCTGATCACGGTCGACTATCCCGAGGCGATCACGGGCGGTTTGCGCCGTACCACCGACGCATTACGAGCGGTTTTAGAACGTACACGCGGCGATATGGTGACGGCCATGCGCCAAGAACAGCTGATGCAGGCCATCACTTCGTTGGAAAGCTCTCTCCAAAAGGAAAACTCCCTCCAGAAATAGCTCTTGTGTAGATGCTTGTATTACAAAAGCCTCCCCTCAATTTGAAGGGAGGCTTTTGTATCGAATACAGCCAATTTAGCGCGAAATTAAGCCTTGAGCAACCATCAGCTCGGCATTCAAGATCGAGCCGCCAGCGGCGCCGCGAATGGTGTTGTGGGCCAGAGCCACAAACTTGTATTCAAGGATGGAGCAGGGGCGAATGCGGCCCACCACTGTCGACATACCCTTGCCGAGATCGCGGTCGAGGCGGGGCTGAGGTCGGTCGGGCGCATCGAGCACGACTACGGGCTGGGGCGGAGCGCTGGGCAGGCTCAACTCTTGGGGTTGGCCGCGCCACTGACGCAGCAGCTCGCGGATCTCTTCAACGCTGGTTTGGCGCTTGAAGCTGAGCGAGATACACTCGGTGTGACCATCGGCGACGGCAACGCGGTTACAGTGGGCGCTGATCACAAAGCTGGCATCTTCGACGCCTTGGCCGTTGAAGACGCCGAGCATCTTCTGTGGCTCGCTCTCAACTTTGCTCTCTTCGCCACCGATGTAGGGCACAACGTTGTCTAAGGCGTCGATGCTGGGTACGCCCGGATAGCCCGCGCCCGAAAGGGCCTGCATACTGACCACTAAGGCTTTATCGATTCCGATCGCGTCGTGCAGCGGGCGGAAGGCCATGGCGATCGGCGTAGAAGTACAGTTCGGGTTGGTGACCAGCGCGCCGCTCCAGTTGCGGTTTTTGCGCTGAATAGGGATCAGATCGAGGTGATCGGGGTTTACCTCTGGCACCAACAGCGGCACGTCGGGCGCCATACGGTGCGAGCTAGCGTTGGAACAGACGATATGTCCTGCGGCGGCGAGTTTGAGTTCAGTTTCGGTAGCAACAGAACTGGGTAAGGCAGAAAAAATCAGCGGGGTATCGAGGGTCTCGTTTTCAGACAAAACCACAGTGTCGCGCACGCTATCGGGCACGCCGCCGGGCAGCACCCAATGCGCAACATCGCCGTAGCGCTTGCCTGCGCTACGCTCGCTACCAACCAAAGCCGTAACTTCAAACCACGGGTGGTTCTCCAGCAGTTGAATGAATCGCTGGCCTACCATGCCTGTGGCACCCAGAACGCCTACACGAATTTTCGACATGATACCCTCTAAAATAGTGATTTTATTGATCTACTGACGCAAGATCGCCAAGAATTGATACGCCTTGGATGGTACCATAGAAGTGCGCCTGAGTCTAGGACACAAGGTCTGATTCGTGCTTGAATGATTAGGCACTGTTTTGTATTCACCACGCGAGACTCAGAGGCACTGAGTCGAGACACTGCGCCTTTTAGAGAGCTGTACCGAGACGTACCCTGAGCCTGTCGGAGGGTACATGAATAGCTTGGCTAAGACTGTCGAAACCAGTTTTTGGGTAAATCTGCGACCTAAAAGGGCTGCCAGAACGACAGATCTTGTTTTTAACGCTGGCGGTAAAGTTTCTCGCTCCCATGCGTTCCTTAGCGCGTCCGCCTACGGCTACCAACATCCCACCCGAAAAGGAAGCTGCTATTCGCCACACAAGAGTAGCATGCCTAAACCTGAGGAGGATAAGTAGACTGAGGTCCTTGGCGTTGACCTGTCAGCAGTGCGCTGCGCGCCCAGCTTACAGGTTCTTGGACGGCTTGTATTCACCACACGAGACACCGAACGCAATTCACCACACGAGGCACGAGAGGCACAGAGTTTTTTGATGATTGTAGAGCGATCTTCCCTGATTGAGAAATGTTTGAAGGGCCGATATATAATCGGCCCCTACGGCAAGGTGCAGGCCAAACACTGTCTTATTTGGGCCAGAGATCTGGCAAACCTTTTACCCCGCCTTTGGCTCAGGGATAGCCGCGCGCCCCTCGCCCGCAGTGCGGGAGAGGGGGTCGGGGGGTGAGGGTGGCTAGCCCTGTTTAGTAGCCGGAGGCGGACGCGCTAGAAGCCGAATGGGAGCTAGCCGCCTCTACGCCTGATGGAGATGAAAGCAGGACACGAGCGCTTAGGCTATCAGGCGGCGCGTTTGGCTACGTATTCGCTGTAGTTGCCGTAGAACTGCTTGATCGTGCCATTCTCGACCATCCAGATCGTGTTGGCGACCGCGTCGATAAAGCTGCGGTCGTGCGAGACAAACAGCATAGTGCCGTCGTAGTCGCCCAAAACCTCTTCCAAGACCTCGACGGTTGGAATATCGAGGTGGTTGGTCGGCTCGTCGAGCACCAGCAGATTGCCCTTGAGCAAGAGCATCTGGGCCAGTGCGACGCGGGCGCGTTCGCCACCCGAGAGCGTCTTGATCTGCTTGAAGACATCGTCGCCGCTGAATAGGAAGCGGCCTAACAGATTGCGCAGCTCTAGCTCAGGGCTTTTGGGCGAAATGCGCCACAGCTCATCGATGATGCTGGCCTCGGGGCGCAGGCGTTCGTGGCCTTGGGCGTAGTAGCTGATCTCGACTTTGGCGCCTAGGTTGATCGAGCCGCGCAGAGCGGGCAGCTCGCCGATGATGGTGCGCAGCAAGGTCGTTTTGCCACAGCCGTTCGCGCCCATCAATGCTACACGCTGGCCGCGACGAATCTCGAGGCGCGGCAGATTGACCAGCACGCGCATGGCGTTGCGCGACGCAGGATCGTGGCTCGCCTGGGGATAACCAGCCGCCAGTTTTTCGAGCAGCAACACGCTCTCGCCGCTGGCCTTCGAGCTTTGCAGCTTGAAGTTGAGCTTCTTCTGATCCTTGGGCGGTTCGAGCACACGCTCGACTCGTCCGTCGACGCCCGTCCAACCTTCCTTCAAGCGCTCTAAGCGACGCTCGCGCCCTCGCGCTTGACCGCTAAGTGTGCTGTTTTTGAAGCGCCGAATATACTCCTCGGTCTTGGCGATATACTCCTGCTGGGCCTCGTACTCTTTGAGCTGACGGGCGCGGCGCTCCTCGCGCAGAATCAGATAGTGGTTGTAGGGCACGGGATAATCGCCATCGATGGTGCCGTTGGCTAGTTCGATGGTGCGCTTGGTCACTACATCGAGGAAGTAGCGGTCGTGTGAGACGATCAAGAGCGTGCCCTGCCACTGTTTCAAAAACTCCTCCAGCCACTCGACCGCCTTCAAGTCGAGGTGGTTGGTCGGCTCGTCCAAAAGCAGCAGATCGGGGTTAGAGAGCAGGGCAGCCGCAAGCGCCGCGCGGGTCTTCTGGCCGCCGCTAAAGCTGCTGAGCGGCTCGAAATACTGCTCTTCGTCAAAACCCAAGCCCTGCAAAACACGCTCGATGCGGTGCTCGATCTCGTAGCCGCCCAACATCTCGAAGCGCTGCAAGGCGTCGCCGTAACGATCCATGCGCTGCTGCCAATCTGGAGCGCTGCTATCGGCAATAGCGTGCTCAAGCTCGTTTAGCTCTTGGCGCAGTTGGTTGATCTCGACCAATGCAGCCTCCATCTCCTCCCAAAGCGTCAACTCGCCGCTGAACTGGCTCTGCTGAGAGAGATAGGCGAGACGGGTGCCGCGCGCCAGATGAACCTTGCCACTATCGGCGCTCTCGAGGCCCGCAACGATCTTGAGAATCGTACTTTTGCCCGCGCCGTTCATACCGACCAGCGCGACCTTCTCGCCGCGCTCGACCTGAAAGCTAACATTGCCGAAGATAAAATCTGCTCCAAAGTATTTGCCAAGATTGTGGATCGAAAGAACTGGCATAATTCCCCTCCCTAAACGCAAAAAGCCGTGGCGCGGATCGCCCGCGCCACGGCATATCAAGCACATGTGTCTAGCACATGAAAATTCGAAACAAAGATGCTTGAACTATTCGAATCATCGATTTATGGTTGTTGAAACTCCTGGAAAAAAGGCGCACGAAGCCCAGGTAGTGTCGTTCCTGTTAGGCACAGAGAATGACAACTAGCAGAGTCATTCGTGCAGTTCCTCCTTTCTCATTCAAAACCATACATCTTCCACACTGTCGAGAAGCATATCACAAATAGCTGGCCCTGACAATCCAGCTAAAGGCGGAGTTTTGTAGCGATTTCGAGCGAAGAACGGCTTAGGCGGGCGGTGAGATTGCCCACACTGCTGCGAAACAGGCCGAGCGGACATGCTATAATCCTCACAATCGGCCCAGAAATCTGTTGTGGTGGAAGTGCCACCAAACCAAGCCGCTGGAGTTATACCCCATGAAAGTATTGCTGATCGGCTCGGGAGGGCGTGAACATGCGATCGCATGGAAACTGGCCCAATCGCCCTTGCTGACAAAGCTTTTTATCGCACCTGGCAACCCTGGCACCGCTCAGCTGGGTGAAAATATTCCCGTCTCTCCGCTCGATCTCGAAGGCGTGGTCGCCGCCGCTCGTGACAAAGAGATCGACTTGATTGTTGTCGGCCCCGACGATCCGCTCGCCGCTGGTATCGTCGATGTCTGCCAGGCGGCGGGCTTTTTGACCTTTGGCCCAGTGGCCGCCGCCGCCAAGATCGAAAGCAGCAAAAGCTTCGCCAAAAGCTTGATGGTCGAGGCGGGTGTGCCGACCGCCCAAGCCCAGACCTTCGACTCAGCTGAGGCCGCTCGCGCCTTTGTCGAACAGTCCCAGAAGGCTTGGGTGGTCAAAGCCGATGGCCTTGCGCTTGGCAAGGGCGTCGTGGTCGCCAACGATGTGGACGAAACGCTCAAAGCGATCGACGAGCTTGCGAAGCTGCCCGGCGGCCATCATTTGCTGCTGGAAGAGCGTTTGAGCGGCGTTGAGGTTTCGGTTTTGGCGCTCTGCGACGGCAAGACGCTGCTGCCGCTGCCGCCCGCGCAAGACCACAAGCGCATCGGCGAAGGCGATACCGGCCCCAACACGGGCGGTATGGGCGCGATCGCTCCCTCGCCGCGCATCAGCCAAGCCACGCTCGACCTGATCGTGCAGAAGTCGATGCAGCCGGTGGTCGATCTGCTGGCCAAGCGCGGAACACCATTCTGCGGCGTGCTCTACGCTGGCATGATGCTGACCGACGATGGCCCGCGCGTGATCGAGTTCAACGCTCGCCTCGGCGACCCCGAGACCCAAGCCGTGCTGCCGCTGCTCGAAGGCGATCTGTTGGCGGCTTTCTATGCCTGCGCCAAGGGCGAGCTCAAGCCCGATATGCTGACTTGGGATCGCAACAGATACGCCGCCTGTGTGGTGGTAGCCGCCCCGGGCTATCCGGGCACTCCCGAGAAGGGCGCGCTGATCGAAGGCTTCGAGGCTGCGACCCAGAGCGGAAGCTTGGTCTTCCAAGCCGGCACCGCCCTCAAAGATGGTGCGCTTGTGACGGCGGGCGGGCGCGTGTTGGGCATCACGGGTATGGGCGATAGTTTGCAAGCCGCGCTCGACAAAGCCTACGCTACGATCGGCCTGCTGAACTTCCCCGGCATGCAGGTGCGACGCGATATCGGTCTGCACGCACAAGGAAAGCAGTTATGACGCGCGTGATCACGCTGCTGAGCGGTAGCGGCAGTAATCTGCAGGCGCTGATCGATGCCCAAGAGGCGGGCCAGCTCGGCAAGGCAGAACTTACGGCGGTGCTGAGTGACCGCGCCGACGCCTACGGCCTGCAACGAGCGCTTAAGCACAATATCGCGACGGTCTGTATCCCGCTGACGCGCCCACGCCATAGTGCGACCCGCAAGGCTTGGGAGGAGCAGTTTGCCGCCGTAGCGGCTGCCTTCCAGCCCGATCTAGTGGTGTTGGCAGGTTTTATGCGAGTCTTTTCGCCGATTTTCTTGGACCGCTTTCCAAAGCGCATCATCAACCAGCACCCGGCCCTGCTGCCCGACGACGAAGGCCCGACCTATACCACTAGTGATGGCACGGTCATTCCGGCCCTGCGCGGCGCCCACGTTGTGCCCGACGCGCTCAAAGCAGGTCTGCATATCACGGGCTGCACGATCCATTACGTCACGCCAAAACTCGACGCAGGCCCGGTCTTGGCACGGCGCGAAGTTCCGATACTACCAGATGACACAGAGGAGAGCCTCCACGAGCGCATTAAAGTTGTGGAGCGTCAATTACTTGTTGAAGTTGTTCGCCAATTAGCAAGTTAATACAAGGGTGAGGAGGCGCGTAGATGCGTTTGATTACCAGCTTGGGGCCGCGAGAGGCCGATTCGTTAGGTTTGATTCTGCCTCACGAACATGTTTTTGTTGATCTTCGCACACCCGACCAGCCCGGGCACGCCCAAGCTGAGCCGGAAGAAGTGCTGGCGTTAATGGCACCTGAGCTTGAAAAGATCAAACGACTCGGGGTGACCGCTTTGGTAGAATGCACCCCGGTCGGCCCCGGGCGACGGGCCGATATCCTCAAATATGTCTCGGAAGCGGTAGGATTGCCCTTCGTGGTGCCCACCGGTATCTATCGCGAGCCATGGGTGCCCGATTGGGCTCTGCGCGCCAGCGAAAGCACAATCTATAGCTGGATGCTGGGCGAGCTGAATTACGAGATCGAAAAGACCGGCATTCAAGCCGCTTGGATCAAGCTGAGCGCGGGCGACGACGGCATCACGCCCTGCGAGGCTAAGATCTTGCGGGCCGCCGCCCGAGCAGGGCGCGAGACCAACGCCGTGATCGGCAGTCACACCATCCGTGGTCGGGTGGTGCGCGACCAGCTCGATATCATCGAGCGGGCAGGCTACACCGCCGAGCGCTTTATCTGGATCCACGCCAGCGCCGATCCCGACTTCAACCTCAATCTCGAGATGGCGCGCCGTGGCGCCTGGATCGAATACGACTGGATCAACGACGATGCGACCGATCAGCAGTTTATCGAGCGCATCTTGGCTATGCTCGATGCAGGCTTCGGCCATCGCCTGCTGCTCAGCCAAGATGTGGGCTGGTACGATCCGGCCCAGCCGGGCGGCGGCACACCCAAGCCCTACACCCATCTGATCGAGCGCTTTTTGCCCAAGCTCTCGGCGGCTGGCGTCGACGATGCCACCATCAAGCAGCTGACCCAAACCAACCCCTTCTTGGCCTTCGCCCGCTAAGCGGCATCACACACAAAGAGCACTGGAGCAGATCGCTACCAGTGCTCTTTGGATGCTTATCGCCTTGAGGGATCTCGCCGGATTGTGCTCGACCAGCGGCGCAAACGACTAGCGCTTCACTCCCGAAAGGGCGATGCCCTCGATAAAGCGGCGCTGCGCCACCAAGAATAACAAGATCACCGGCAAAACGCTCACCAATGCTCCAGCCATCATCACGGTCCAGCGGCCAGAATATTGGGTCTGGAAGAGGGAAAGTCCTACTGTGAGCGTGGTGCGCTCGAGGTCGGTGGGCAGATAGATCAGTGGGCCGAGCAAGTCATTCCAAGCGCCCATAAAGCTGAAGATCGCCAGAGCCGCCAACGCTGGCTGGGCTAAGGGCAGGTAGACCCGCAGAAATATCGCCATCAGCGAGGCGCCGTCGATGCGGGCGGCTTCGGCCAGCTCAAAGGGGATGGTCAAGAAGTATTGGCGCAGCAGAAAGGTGCCGAAGGCTCCGCCCCAGAAGGCTGGCAACCAGAGCGGTACCTGCGTGCCGATCAGGCCTAGCCAGCGGAAGAGGATGAAGTTGGGCACCAAGGTGATCTGGGGCGGCAACATCACCGTCGACAAGAGGGCCAGAAAGAGCAGCCGCCGATAGGGAAAGTCGATCACTGCGAAACAGAAGCCCGCCATGGCACAGGTTAAGAGCTGGCCGACCGTGCTCAACACCGAGATCGTCAAGCTGTTGATGATCAGGCGCGTGAAGGGTAACAGCTCCCACAAGCGTGTATAGTTGCTGAAGGTGATCGGGTCGGGGATAAACGAGCGGCTGAACTGATCGGCTGGCAGCTTCAGCGAGGTCGAGATCATCCACAAAAACGGCCCCACCATTATCAGTGAGCCGAACAAGAGCAAGAGATAGCTTGCTATGTCGCCAAGCAGTTTGTTGGCCTTGATGCTCGAGGTCGAGCGGGTTTGCACGATTGGAATAGGTTTAGTCATAGACCACCAAGCGACGTTCTAGCCAGAAATAGCACAGCGTAAGCAGCAGGATCATCAGCGCCAAGACGATCGCCTGGGCGCTGGCAGTGCCCATTCGGAAGAAGTTGAAACCATTGCGATAGATCGAGTAGACCAAGGTCGGCGCGTTCGAAGCACCGTTGGCTGTGCGCGTCAAGACATAGACGTACTCGAAGGCTTGGAAGGCGTGAACGGTGGTGATGATAGTTTGGAAAAAGATGCTCGGCGTGATCAGCGGCAGGGTGATGTAGCGAAAAGCCTTCCAGCCCACCGCGCCATCTAGGCTGCCCGCCTCGTAGTATTCGCGCGGAATGGCCTGTAAGCCTGCCAAAAAGATCACCATACCGGTGCCGAGCGCCCCCCAGATATTGACGATGACTATCGACCAGAGCGCGTTTTGCGAGCCAAGCCAGTTGATCGGCGCAATGCCCACAAAGCTGAGCAGATAGTTGAGCAGACCGCGTTCGCGCCCATAGATCCAGCTCCAAACCAAACCCACCGCCACCGCCGAAGAGACCGTGGGCAGAAAGTAGATCGTGCGGAAGAGCGATAGGCCGAACAGTTTGCGATTGAGCAGCAGGGCGATCAGCAACGAGAGGATGATTGTGCCGGGCACATAGGCGAGGCTGAAGAGAACCGTGATACGCATTGCGCGCAGGAAGAGCGTGTCGCTGAGCAGGCTTGTATAGTTCGCAAAGCCTGCCCAAGTCGGCGGCGTGATCAGATCCCAATTCAGCAGACTGATAACGATTGTGGCCAGCACCGAGCCCAAAGCGCCGAACAGTAGCCCGATCATTGTCGGGAAGAGCAGCACCACAAGCCACCAGCGCTCGCCGCCCAGCGGTTTAATACCAGCGTGCATAGGCAACTATCCTATCGCAACAGCCCGTTGTGCGATCGACACACAACGGGCTGTTACAACAACTCAATTAGCGGGCTAACACTTCGTCGGCGGCAGGTACGATCTCGTCGAGGGTCGAGTCGAGGTCTTGCTCGTCGTTCCAGACCGGAACCAGACCATCGCCGATAATGCTTGCCCACTCCTCATAGCCAGCGAAGGTCGGCTTGGGGCGCGCATATTCCATAGCGTCGAGGAAGATCTGATGCTTGATCGGCGCGGACTGCTGTTCGAGGAAGGTCGAGCTTTCGGCGATCGACTTAAGCACCGGGATCGCAAAGCCCAACTCGGTCAGGCGTTGCTGGCCTTCCTTGCCAACCGCGAACTTGACGAACTCCCAAGCGGCGTCGGGGTTCTTGCTATCCTTGGCGATCACAAAGCCCGCGCTGTTCACGCTTGTGAAGCGGCCCGCCGGGCCGGAAGGCATGGGCGCGACATCCCAAGCGAAATCAAGTTGAGCATATTCTGGCACAACCCAGTGGCCCGACATCGCCATCGCCGAGCGGCCCGCCGCAAAGGGATCGCCGCCGTACTCGGCCGACACGGCTGGCGTGGGGACCGACTTATCTTCGAGAACCATGGCGGCGATGTAGCGCCAGACCTCGCGGGCCTTCGGCTCGCCCAAGAGCGTCTTGCTGTAATCTTCGCTGATCACCTCAGCGCCATGGCTCCAGAGCGCCGAGCTCCAGAAGGTCTCCATATCCCAGAGGTCGGGCGAGAAGCCGAACTGATCGATAATGCCGTCGCCATCAACATCTTTCGTCAGAGCCTTGGCGACTTCGCGCAGCTTTTCGTAGGTCCAGCTCTCATCGGGGTAGGGCAGCTGGGCCTCGTCGAACATATCCTTGTTGTAGTAGAGCACAACGGTTTGGAAGTCGCGAGGCAAGCCATAGTAGCCGTCGTCGCGCTTGTAGGCCGTAAGTGTATTGGGGTAGATATCGTCGAACATGCCGGGGGTCGCGTCGATGTAGGGCTGCATATTCAGCAATACACCGCGCGATTGCCAGTCGGGGTAAAGCGGCGCGTCCATAGCGAAGACATCGGGCGGCGTGCCGCCGGCGTAAAGCGTCTTGAGCTTATCCCAATACGAATCCCAGTCGCTGACTTCGACTTTGACGCGAATGTTCGGATTAGCGGCGTGGAAAGCTTCAACAATCGCATTCCAAACGGCTAATTCTTCAGGAGCCCTCACATCATGTAGGTGATTTCCACTGGAGCGTCTGTGTTCGAAGTACTGGCCGCAGCGCCAGAATCGCTGGCTGGCGCTGTTGTCGAGTTCGAAGCGTCTGCCGCACTATCTGAGCTGCTGGCAGGCGCCGTCGAGGAGGTGGTGCTGGGCGCACCACCACAGGCGGACAGGAGGATGGTCACGAATACGACTAAAAGGCAGAAAAGGCGCTGCATAATACCACCTCGATGTAGTCCCTAGAAGGGCAGCTGTCGCGAATAAACGACCCGAGCGTCTTTGATCGTCTCTGCGCCGATGTAGTGATGAAATGTGCCGATAGATATTCGACTATGTTGTTGTATCGAGACGCACCACCGACTCGAGATTGTGCGGGCGGTCTGGATTACGATTGTTGCTGATCGCCCGTTCGTAGGCCAAGAGCTGTCCGAAAGGAAGATACAGGGCACCGCTTGCGTAATCGTCTAAGTCGGTCGGGAAGGGAAGATCGCCATTCGGACCGATCGTTACCACCGTGGAGCCAAGCGCACGCATCTCATCGAGCACAGCCTGCTCGTGTTGGCGGTTGCGCGCCGAGATCAAGCCAACGATCAAGGTCGCAGGGCCGGCCATCGACTGCGGGCCGTGGCGATATTCGAGGAAGTTGAACGGCTCGCTATCGCTGAGCGACATCTCCTTCATCTTCAAGCTGAGCTCGCAGGCGAGGCCGTAGTGCATGCCCGAGCCGAGGAAGAAGACGCGCTGCAAGGATTTGTCGTAGGCGATTCGATGCGCAAGCTCATGGGTTTGGTCGAGGATCTGGCGTGCCGCCTTGCTCAGCTGCTTCATCTGCGCCAGCAGGTCGTTGCGCCCCGCCCAAAGCGCCGCCAAGGCTGCACAAGCCAGATAGAGCGCGCTAAAGGCTCGCGTCTGGGCCACGCTCTGCTCTTGGGCCGCGCTAAACAGCAGATTCAGATCGCCTAGGCTATAGAGCGGCGCTTCGTCGTAACACGAGAGGGTTAGCACCGCGCCATTGCCACGTTCGCGGAACTTGGCGATGGCTCGCAAGGTTTCGGTTGTTGCGCCCGAGCGGCTCACTGCGATCAGCAAGACGCGCTGCCCCGTAACAAAGACGGCCTCGCTATTGAGCCAAATCTCCGAAGCGGGCACGCCACGCGCCGCTATGCCTGTGAGGCTTTGGATCAAGGAGGCGGCAGCTAAGGCCAGATAGTAGGTCGAGCCGCAGCCGGTCACAACCACGGCGTCGAATGGCTGATCTTGCCATAGCCCGCGAAGAGCGGCTGCGCTCTCTTCGATCTGCTGCAATACCTCTGGCCAAACCTGTGGCTGAGATTGAATCTCCCGCCAGGTATGCGTTTCATAGCTCATGAAAGATGCTCCACGTCGAACAATATCTATCTTTAGACTTGCTATCTCTGGAAAAGTTGATCTTAGTATACAGCAAGATCGCTCAATGTCAATCAAAATCACTCATTTTCGATCATAAATGAGCATAATCTTGCATAAATACGCGCACATTTTTGCAGCTCTGTTTGACAGGGCCATAGCACGAAGCCTACAATAGGGCGACAAGTAACTTGAAACGTGATACCTGTTTCTGCAGCAAGATTTGGCAGAGGAGCGCAGTATGGCGGGACGATTAGTGGTAGAACGTCAGCAACTTATTGCCGCGATTGTGCGTCAACAGCAGACCGCCACTGTAGAAGAATTGAGTGCACGCCTCAATGTGAGCGAGGCGACCATTCGCCGCGATCTCGATAAACTGACCCAAGAGGGCATCCTTCAACGGGCCCATGGGGGGGCCATGGCCTTGCCGCAGGCCGAACCCGAGCCGCCCATGCTGCGGCGCGAGAGCGAACACGCCGATCTGAAACGTCGCATCGGGCGAGCTGCCGCCGAGCTGATCGAAGATGGCGACACGGTTTTGATCGGCTCTGGCTCGACCACGGTCGAAGTGGCGCGCCACTTAACGGGCAAGCGTGACCTGAAGGTGATCACCAATGCGCTGAATGTCGCCAACGTGCTTGCCTCCATGCCCGAGATCACTACGATCTTGGTGGGCGGCGTCTTGCGCAACTCCGAGCTCTCGATGGTCGGCCATATCACCGAGCAGGTCTTGAGCGAACTGAGCGCCAACAAAGTCATCATGGGCATTCGCGCGCTCAGCGCAGAACGCGGGCTCACCAACGAGCTTGGCATCGAAACCTCGATCGACCGTATGATCGTGCGCAGCGCCCCAACCTTGATCATCGTGGCCGATCATAGCAAACTGGGCCGCACAGCCAGCGTGACCATCGCGCCAGCCTCGCTGATTCACACCCTCGTCACTGATAGCCAAGCGCCCGCCAGCGTGCTCGCCGAATTACGCAAGCTCGGTGTACAGATCATTCAAGCCTAAACAAGCTCACTACACAATAAAATTGGGCTTCTGCACCCACAGAAGCCCAATCTATATTTTTTGCTCATTGTTTCCGCGCTCTTCGCTCAGGCAGCAATGAAGCTTTCTGAAGTTCTAACCCACGATCATCACGCCTAGAATTTGGGAACAAAGCGTTTCTAGATCATATCAAGTCCGCTTGTGCACTTCAGGTGCTGTATCAGTTGGCGGAGAGGTCCCTACCTTCCATTCGACTTCTAGCGCGTCCGCCTCCGGCTATCAACATCCTTTCCAAACATTCGGCTGCTCATCTGCCTGCCCCAAGCGCCCCCTGAAATCAGAGCGATCAAGCAGTTTTGGAATCAAATCCACCGAAGGGCAAAACACTACCTGTTCAAGCGGATTTCGCATTGCTGCTATAGCCGTGCAACGAACAAGAAGTATGTTTTAGTGCTACCGAGCAGCCTAACCTCGCTTAGGTTAGGCTCCAGCGCTAGCCAAAACGGCTTATTTCAGCACACTATTTGTCTCTAAAAATGTTTTCTTCAAGCTAGCGATCCAGCAAACAGCCCATTCGAGCGGCTAAGCTTAATTGAATCAAAACCATTTTATCTGCCTTAGAAGCAATAAAATGGATGCAAATTGGTTATCTCTTTTTACTATAATAAGTCGTATAAAGTAATAAAAGTGCGAAATATCTTCAAACAGAGTATTTTTTCGGCCATTCAACCCACTAACTTGACAGTCTATATCTCTCGTGGTATATATCGACACTCACAAGCTGAATCTATGCAAGGAAGGTGTGTATTCATCTGTTTGGGAATGAACTTATTGTCCAATCGCCTTGTCGCTTGCTCCCAAAGGCACGATTAATTAGTTCGTTCGCTGTTATTGTACAAAACTATGCACACGACAGGTACCTTGTTTTGTACCTAGGAAAGCAAAATTTACAATGTCAGATATTCGACGCGCCTTGTTTGCGCTGGTAGCTTGCCTGTTTCTTGTAGTGTGCCTAACTGGTGCTTATTCTGCTAATAACTCAACATCATCTCAAGCCCAACTCTTGCCCGAGTTCACCCCAACAGCAGCAAGCGCTTTTGAGATCCCTTCGCCGACGACAACCGCTACGCCTCAACCCACCGCCACCCTTGTACGCCGCGAAGTCGAAGATATCGGTACACTCAAAATCGCACCTACAACCTTCATCCCCGGTAATGGGCCACGCCTTGCGGGTGAATTGGTTCAATCGGGGCGTCGAATCGATTTTTATGTTGGTGCAAACAGCTTCAGCCCTGAACAAGTTCAGCGGCTTTCATACGATGCAGAGCACGCTCTAACCTATATCCAACGACGCTTCCAAGTCTCGCTCAGCGAGCGCGTCTCGATCGGCTTCTATAATCCAGCTCGTGCGCCCCAGCGTGGCGTACGCGGTATGGCCTATACAAGCGACAATTACATTCACCTCTTCTACCGACCGGGCGAAGATGAGTACAAAGCGCTTGTGATCATCAGCCACGAATTAGCTCACCAACTCGAAGCCGAATATTATGGATCGGCCGTTCAGAGCCGCGCCGACACCATTTTGCACGAAGGCTTAGCGACTTGGATCTCGGGCGAATATTGGCTCAGTCTCTGCGATGCCACCTCCTTCCAAGGGCGAGCCAAACAGCTTTATGACACGGGCATCAGCTTGAACGTGCTGCGCGCCGAAGCCAATGGCTCCGATGTAGCCTACGAGATCTGGGCCGGCTTCGTCGACTACTTGGCCCGTACCTATGGCTGGGATGCTTTCCATCAGCTCTACGAGAGCGGTCGAGGTCGCGCGCCCGGTTCAGCCGACTACCAAGGCGTCTATGGCAAGAGCTTGACTGAGCTCAACCAAGAGTGGATCAACACGCTCAAATAAGCTTTTTTTTCTAAAACCTGCTCTGGGACCAGTCAACTCCTTCGGTTGGCTGGTTCTTTTTTCTTCCTAAGCTGCAATAGCCCAAATCATCAGGCGTCAAAGGCTGCTAACAAAAAGAACATCCCAACCGCGTCCGCCTCCGGCTACCAGAGTGGCTAGCCACCCTCATCCCCAGTCCTTCTCTCGCAAGCTGTACATTAGCCACAAATCGACATACGGTCAGAGCTATCTGCCCTCACCCCCCGGCCCCCTCTCCCGCACTGCGGGCCAGGGGCTGAATGGTGATGTTGTATGCGATTTCGCGTAGCGAAATCGCATACAAGCTCTCTGAGTTCTGTGCTCTCAAAGATAATCTCGCGATGGTACGCGAACGATCGCCTTTTGCTGCCGACGCGACTTTTGGCTAATGCATAGCTCCCGCAAGCAGGAGAAGGGGGCACGGCTGCGTTCCATCAAAACGCTGTACCCTTCGACAGACTCAGGCTACGACCCGGTACACTTCTCTAAAAAAGACTCTGTGACTTGGTGCCTCTTGCGGTGAATAAAACACGTCTAAGACCTGTAAGCTGGGCGTGTAGCGCACGGCTGACAGGTCAGCGCCAAGGACCTTAGTTTGGTTGACCTTCTCAGGTTTGGCCAAGGCACGCTTGTGTGGCAAATAGCCGCCTCTTTTTTTGGGCGGGATGTTGGTAGCCGGAGGCGGACGCGCTAAGGAACGCATGGGAGCGAGAGACCTCGCCGCCAGCTATAAACAAGTTATTTCGTGCCTTGTTATACAAAGTCGATGGTCAAGCTATTCACGTACCCTTCGACAGGCTCAGGATACGTGGATTGGACTTTGGCTTGCAGCAGCGCTTAATCAATCACATACCTATCTCAAACTTCTCTAAAAAGACGCAGTGATTCAGTGCCTTGTATGATGAATAAATGCTCCCTATGATATACTGCCGTCAATTCCGCATTTTTCTTATGAGGTGCTGGCTATGGCAGGTCGTTAAGCTCCAATTCAGTTCACCCACTGCTCTGATTGGCGCTATCACCTGCGTTTAGTTTGCTGTGTTTTGCCTCTGCTTGAGAGGCAAGCTTGCATGCCGCTCTCAGGTGCGGTGGGCCGCTCTGTAGCCGTCCTCCGTCTTACTGATCGAGGGTATGAACATGCAAACTATAGCCTTTCGCCCCCTGACCGTGACGCTTGTCGCGCTCGTTTCGCTGCTGACAAGCCTCTACTTTTACCTGCCGGTGATGACCTTGTACCTTCAGTACAAAGGTCTGAGCCTTGTTGAGATCAACCTGCTGAATGCTTTATTGATAGCTGCGCAGTTTGTGGCCGAAGTTCCCACCGGTATGCTCTCCGACCGTTTGGGCCGCAAACGTTCGTGGCTTATCGGCCTGAGCTTCCAGTTTTTAGGCGAACTGCTCTTCTTTGTGGCGAGCAGCTTATGGCTTTTTGCGCTGATCCAAGTGATCGCGGGGATCGGTTTCGCCTTTATGTCAGGCAGCATCGAAGCATTGGTCTATGAATCGCTGCCGAGCGAGCGGCGCAATGCGGCTATGAAACGGGCCTTGGGCTTGATCAGCGCGGCGGCGCGTTTCGCCAATCTGCTGGCCTTTAGTGTGGGCGGCTGGTTGGTGCGCGATCTTATGCCATCGTCCTATTCGTTCGCAATCTTGTTGACTGTGATCTCGGTCGGTTTGGGTCTGTTGGTGGCCTGCTTTGTACGCGATGCGCCCACGCATGGTCTGTCTGATCAGCCGCCCTCTGCTTGGCAGCTCTTGCGCGATGGGCTAGGACTCTTGTGGAGCAACAAAGGCTTGCGGCGTCTGGTCTCCCTCGCTGTGTTAAGCGAACCCTTTGGCTTCTACCTTGTGGTGCTCTATCAGCCCTATTTTGTGCGTGCTGAGGTACCGGGCCAGTGGTTTGGCTATGCCTTAGCGCTCGGATCGCTGTTGGCGATGCTTGGCGAGCGCTACGGCTATTGGTTCGAGGAGCGTTTGGGCTTGCATAGGGGTATGTTGCTGGGCACCGCCTTGCCCGGTCTGCTCTATCTTGCGATGGCGTTTCAGTTCGAGCCATTTGGCGCGATTCTGCTTTTTATTGTGCAATACGGCAGTATGAACGCCATCCGCCCGACCTTGCGCGCCTATATCAACGACCATGTGCCCGATGTGCAGCGCGCAACAACCCTCTCGTTGATTCAATTGCTCTCGACGCTCTATCTGTCGGCTATGGGCCTGCTTTGGGGCTTGCTGGCGGAATGGTCGCTTACGGGCATTTTTGTGGCGATGGGCGCGGTGGTCTTGCTAGCAGCTTGCTGCTTGCGGATCGACGAAGACGATGTTACAACAGAACAGATATTTACAAGCGAGGGATAAGAGAGAGGAGCCGTGTATGTTAACCAAGTGTGGCCCGATCGATACCCGCGAACTGTTTCCGCCGCTCTATGCCGAGCTGTTCGTTTTGTTGCGCTCTTTGTCGCCCGACCAGTGGCTGCTTGAAACGCCCGCGCCAGGCTGGAATGTGCACGCTATGGCGGCCCATCTGCTCGATACCGATCTGCGCCGTTTGGCGAGCCAACGTGATGGCTGGCGTATGCCGCCGCTTGGCTACGACCTTGCGAGCTACGATGGTCTGCTGGCCTATATCAACGATCTCAATCAGAGCTGGGTTGCCGCGACGCAACGTGTTAGCCCGCGCCTGTTGGTCGATCTGATGGAGTTTGTTGGCCACCAGATCTTTGCCTTCTATGCCGAGCAGGATCTAGCTGCCCTTACAGGCGCGGGCGTGATCTGGGCGGGTGAGAGGCGTTCGGCTTTGTGGTTCGACTTGGCGCGCGAATACACCGAGAAGTGGCACCATCAGCAACATATCCGCGAGGCGGTCGGGGCGCCCTTGCAACTCGAACGGCGCTGGCTGTATCCCGCGCTCGATACCTTTCTGCGCGGCCTGCCCCACGCCTATCGCGGCCAGTCTGGGCCCGATGGTAGCGCTGTAACGGTGCGTATTCTTGGCGAGGCGGGCGGTGCTTGGAGCTTGATGCGTGAAGATGACGCTTGGCAGCTCTATAGCGGCAATGCCCCTCAACCTAGCGCGCTGATCGAGATCGACCAAGATAGCGCATGGCGGCTGTTTACCAAAGGTTTGAGCATCGACACGGCTCGTGAGCGAGCGCGTATTGTGGGCGACTTTGCTTTGGCGGAGCACTTTTTTGGCCTGCTAGCGATCATTGCATAGCGCTTTCGACGGCCTTAGCTAATACGATTAACGCTCGATGTATACACAAGCAGAAAATGCTAAAAGCTGTATAATCGTCGCTAATCGTTTAGTTAAGGACATAGTATGTTAGGCCGTTACATTCGTTCGCTTACCTTCCTTTCTCCGACCGTTTTGTTGTATTTCGTCTCGATTTTTGTGATGGGCTTCGTCGTCGATGGCGGAATCTATTCGGTCTTGCTCAACCTCTTTCTAGCTCGTCTGGACTATGGGCCTGAAATGATCGGCCTAGTTAACTCGATCGGTACGTTTGCGTTTGCTTTGGGCAGCCTTCCGGCAGGTTTGTTGGGCGAACGTTTCGGCAGTCGACGGATGTTGATCATCGGTCTGGTTTTGCTCGTTGTTGGAACCTTCTGCTTCCCTCTGGCCGATATTCTGCCAGCTCTGCTTCAGTTGCCTTGGCTGCTGCTACATATCTTTATCATTTATGCTGGCATGGCGCTCTATTTTGTTAATAGCGCACCCTTTATTATGGATGTGGTGACGCCTGCCGAGCGTAATCCACTCTTTTCGTTCCAAACTGGTCTCTCTTCCATGGCGGCCTTTTTAGGTAGCTTGTTGGCTGGCTTCTTGCCCACTTGGCTGAGCGCCTTGTTTAACATATCGCTCGATGGCCCGATCACTTATCGCTATTCGCTTTTGGTGGGCGGCGTCTTGATGTTGCTGGCGCTCTGGTCGATCATTGTTGCTCGCCCCACGGCGCACCATATCAAAGAGCACGAGACAGTTGTCGATGTGAATCAAACGCCCAGCGTTGCGGCTGTGGTGGCACCCTTGGGTATGTTGCTGTTTATGATGGCCTTTGTGCGCGTTTTGCAGGTGACGGGTGTTATCACGCTCAACACCTTCTTTAACGTTTATCTCGACCAAGGCCTGCATGTGCCGACGATGCAACTGGGCATCATTATGGCGGTCGCGCGTCTCTTGGGTGTGCCGATGGCATTGGCGACCTCTGCCCTCACGGCTAAATACGGTAATCGTGGCGTGGTCATCGGGGCTTCGTTGGGAACCGCCCTCAGCATTGTTCCGATCATCTTTGTGCAAAATTGGCTGATCGCTGGTATCGGCTTTGTGGGTGTGGTCGGCCTTTCGTGGATGCGCTACGCCGCCTCCTTGGTCTACTTCCTTGAGCTTGTGCCGTCTCAACGGCGAGCTCGCGTGGTCGGCACCATGGAGACCGCCACCGGTATCTCGTCGACGGTGATCGCCTTCGGCGGCGGCTATATGATCGTCTACTTGGGTTATTCGTGGTTGTTCGCAACAGCCGCCGTGTTGACCGCGATCAGCGCCGTTGTCTTTTGGCTCTACTTCCGTAATCGCGAGGCGCTGGAAAGCCCTGCGACTGAGGCGGCTTGATCGAAGCCGTTTTGAGCCGACCAATAGATCTATCTCGCTCGTCGTTTCGCTAAGCTGAATCGTATGAGGTGAACATGTCTGCGTTTACCAACTATCGTAAGCATATCGGGGTTAACCCAGATCGCTTTTTCAAAACGACGCTGTTTCAATCTGCGCGCATGTTGCTTGGCATGGACTGTTTGGAGCCGGGCCAGAGCCAAAACTTGCACAAACACGCCGGGCGCGACAAGTTTTACTATGTGATCGAAGGCAGCGGAACCTTTACGATCGGCGATGAGACGGCGGTTTTGGCTGCGGGCGATGTGGCTTGGGCCGCCGCCGATGTGCCGCATAGTGTTGTTAATCATGGCGACAGCAGGTTGGTTATGCTGATCGGCATTGCGCCCGAGCCGAACTAAGCTTATCTCAAATTCGCTTGCTTCATTCTATTTGTTCTTCGGCAGAGTGGAACTTGACTCGTTTTGTTGTGTGAGATTTCACACAACTCTTTCCCTCGATCTGTTAACTTGCGCTCTTGTAGCGCAAGTTAACAGATCTGGCATTACTAAAAGCGCGCAATGCCGAAAGTGCTGCGCTTGTATTGCAAGCTCTGTTGAGCGCGCCAGCATGAGATAGGCTAAGGGGCCGCTGATGATTGTGATGATCAACGGTTCGTTTGGGGTTGGCAAAAGCACGGTGGCGGGCCACTTGAAGCCGCTCTTAGGGGCGCAGATCTATGATCCTGAATGGGCTGGCTCGATTATGATGCGTTTGCCGAAGTGGGTCGCGCTTGAAGGACGGGGCACTGACGACTTTCAAGATATTACACTATGGCGGCGCTCGGTCGCCCTCGGCACACGCCTCTGGCGTAAGGCGACGGGTAGGCCGATCATCGTGCCTATGACCTTCAGCCGACGCGATTATTTTACCGAGGTGACGAGCGCTTTGCGCAGCTTCGAGCCAGATCTGCATATCTTTTGCTTGCGCGCCAGCCTAGATACGATTAAGCAGCGCCTAGATAAGCGCGGCACAGCCGTAGAAGGCTGGATCGCGCGTCGCATCGTCGAGTGCGAAGCCGCCCATCGCGATCCCTTGTTTGGCACGCCGATCGATACCGAAGCGCTCGACGCTCAGCGGATCGCCGAGCTGATCGCCGCACAGCTTGGGCGGGCAAGGCAGCCTTCTTAGCTCTTCCTCGATTCGCGCTGTATGGCAAGGTTGGCGAAGGAGGTCTGTTGGTGGGCGGGATGTTGGTAGCCGTAGGCGGACGCGCTTGAGACCGAATAGATGGTAGAGACTAGGCCGCCCTAGTGTTGGGAGACATCAGTTTGCTATATACGCTGCGCAATACCAAAGGCTTCTGGTCTTTTCCATAGCCAGAAGCCCTTTGTGTTACCTGCAACAAGATCTAATAGATTCGAGGCAGGAATTTGGCGACTCGCCGTCGATAGCTGGCGTAGTCGCTAAAACACTCTTCGAGCAATTGCTCTTCAAAGCTGGCTTTGCGGTCGAGCAGGCCGGCTAAAATTGTGCTAAAGAGCAGCGCGGTGGTGTTGTTGCGCAGCAGCGACCAGCCGAAGCAGAGCAAGATCAGCGCGCTATAGATCGGGTGGCGCACCTGGCTGTAGATTCCGCTTTGTACAAGGCTTGCTTCTTGTTTGGGGCTCGGCATGGGTGTGAGGTTGTCGCCGAGCGCTTGGAAGCCCGCTTTACCGATCAGCGCACCTGCAACGAGGCTGCCTAAACCCATGATGCGAGCGAATAGACTGAGGCGTTTGGGCCAAGGGGGCAGGCCCGGAATGCGCTGTGGGGCGACGAGAATCGCCAGAATCAGGACGAATTGGGCGATCACCCACTCTATGCCGCGCGATTGTGAATCGTCCATATAGCACCTCGTTGAACGTATAAGGCCAAATGCGGTCGCTCTGTTCGGAAGAGCTGTGTTGAACTGCGCTTGTGTCTCTGCAAGGATTGGGGCGTTGTGGTGGAGCTGCGATCGAAAGTGGCTGCTAGAGCTTGTGTTGCGGAGCCGATGGAAGACGGGAGGCTGTGTGAACCTCCCGTCTGGATCGAATGCAGGGCTAGCGCTTGCGCTTATTGCACGTAGGTAAGGTAGAGATCGACGCGCGCTCCACTTGAGCGGCCACGGAAGTGGAAGCCGTAGATGCCTTGGGTGGTTTCGCCGTCGCCATAGAGGTTCATCGGCGGCTCGTAGCCGATGCGTCCTTGGCTATCGGCGCGCAAACTATCGTAGTAGAGCACGTAACTGCCATCGGGATAGGTTTCCCAATATTCGAGCTCTTCGTTGGCTTGAAGACCATGGCCGCGTAGTTGGAAGGTTACCCCCACGCCACCTTGTTGGGGTGTAACGCTGCCATTGACGCTTTCGGGGCGGGCTGTGCTGGGCGGAGCCACAAACTCATTGGTGAGTTTGAAGTTGGCCGCTGCCACAATACCGCTATCCTTGCCTTGTACCACCAGCGAATAGATCCCATCGGGCATGCCGCCTGTGCCGAAGCTGACGTAAACATCCGAGCCTTCTTTGAAGAAGAGTTCGCTATCGAGCGGGATATTCTGCTGATCGGGGGTGGTGATCCACGTGCCGACCTCTTCATCTGGGTTGAAGCCGCTGCCCGTAAAGACGAAGTCGCTGCCCGAGGGTGCGGCTACCGGGATGATGAAGGAATCGCCGATGCGCGGCAGTTGATCGTGAATGGGCGTGCCCAGATTGCTGGGGTTGCCAGCCGGGCCGCTGCTGGCGTTGGTGATGCGGAAGTAGCCCACCGCTTGAACATTGCTGCTCACGCCTTGGGCGTTGAAGGACCAGATGCCTTCTGTGAAGGAGGCGTTGGTGGTGATACCGATCTGCTCGCTAGCGATCGAGCCGTTGCTGTCGGCGGTCGCTTGGAAGTTCGCTCCGGTCGTAGCTTGAGTCGGCGCGGTCAGCCAAATGCCAACCTTTTCACCCGGTTGGAAGCCCCAAGCATCGAAGATGAAGGTTGTTCCGGGAGGGCCGCTCTCAGGCGAAACGCGAGCGTTTTGGCTGGGCGGCATATCAGAGGAGGGCGCAGGAGCAGGCGCAGGTGCACTACCGCCGTTTTCGGGGATCGGGCCGCTCGGCGGTTGATCGGCTGGCAGCGGTGGCAGCAGGTGTTGGGGCGCAAACTTGCGGCCAAGCATGGTGATCAGAACACGCTTGCCGGGCGCGAATTCGGGCCAGTATTCGAAACGAGCGTTTTCGAAATACTGAACGGTGTGGCGTTTGCCATCGTCGATCACTTCATCAAGCTCGTTGCTGATCGGCCAACCGAAGATACGTTGGGCGCCATAGCCTTCCCAGATTGTTTTGAAGCCGTATTGAATGATATATTGAGTTTCGGGGATGTAGCGCCGATCGGCCGTATTGGTGATCGGGCGCGCTTTGGGGAAGGTGCGGTCTCCGGCGAATTCTGCACCTAAACGACCGAGTGCGACGCTGGCTTGGTCACCGTTTTGATTTAGCTCGAAGCGAGCGCGTTCAAAATATTGCACAACTTTGCCATCGCTCGCTCGAATGTACTCTTCGGTGATGGGATAGCCAAACACCATGGTGCCGCCATTGCTTTCCCAAAAACTGCGGAAAGCGCCACGGAGATAGTGGCCTGTCTCGGGGAAATAGCGAATCGAGTCTTGAGCTTGGGCAGGTGTGAGGTTTGTGCTGGCGAGACAAATCACCAGTAACAGCCAGAAATAACGTCGTATCTTGCGATATACCTGCATCATTCGACCCCCTCGAATCTATGTTGATAACGTAGTACCCGTCATTGCTTGGCAGATCTGCGATCTATACTATACAAGCTTCTTTGCTGGAGCGCATTCTAATGCTTTGTTATCATAGCTATTTGACATGGCCTTTGTCAAGCAGTGTGCCGAGCGATTTGAAAAGAGTTCAGGAGATACCTATGCAATGGTTGCATGACCCAATGGCGTGGAAGCACGATGGCGATCTGTTGACGGTACAGTGTGCTCCTAAGACCGATTTTTGGCGTATCACTCATAATGGAGCGATCGCCGATAACGGCCATTTCTATTACGAAACGGTGTCGGGAGACTTCGAAGCACGTCTCAGCTTTCAAGCCGATTACCGTGATCTCTACGATCAAGCTGGTTTAATGCTGCGTATTGACGCCGAGCATTGGCTAAAATGCGGCATCGAATATGTTGAGGGTAGCTATTTTGTGAGCGCGGTGGTCACCAACGGCAGCTCAGACTGGTCGGTGGTGCCGCTCGAGCGCTTGCCAGATTGGCTTGAGCTGCGCCTCAAGCGCTATGGAACGACCATCGAGCTGTATTATCGCTTGCCCGAGGGCAAAGAGCAGATGTTGCGTCAGACCAGTCTGCCCTTGCCAGAGCAGGTGCAGGTTGGTCCCATGTGCGCCGCCCCGATCGGCGAAGGCTTTGAAGCGCGTTTTCGTGGCTTCCATGTTGTGCCGTCTTCATCGGCGGAGGCGTCTTAAGCTCTCATTCGATCCTTGGCGCGTCCGCCTACGGCTATCAACCTCCCGCCCAACAAAGACGGGGCTAGAATCGGCGCCCTTCAGCTGTGATGCCAAATCCGCTTAAAGCTGTGTCCCTTTCGCAACACGCAAAAACAAGAAGCGAGGAAAAGCGTTGTGTGACATTTCGCGCGACAGCGAAATGTCACACAACAAAATAGTCAAGCCCCACCCGCAATCGAGGATCTCTCTTTTAGAACGATTTAGGGGCGTAGAGCGCCGATCGCATCGACATAGAGTGAGTAGAGCGATTGGCTGGCGGTCATAAAGAGCCGATTGCGCTTGGCACCGCCGAAACAGAGGTTAGAACAGCCCTCGGGTAGGTGAATGCGCCCGATCAAAGTGCCATCGGGTGCGAAGCAGTGTACGCCGTCGAAGCCAGCCCCGCCCCAAGCCGCTGCCGCCCAGACATTGCCATCGGTATCGACGCGGATGCCATCGGTGCCGCCCGGGGCCATCTTGACGAAGACCCGCCCATTGCGGAGCTGCTTGCCATCGACCTCGAAGACGCGGATGTGTTGGGGCGATCCGGTATCGACGATGTAGAGCAGCTTTTCGTCGGGCGAGAAGCAGAGACCGTTGGGGCGCTCGAAGTCGTCGGCTACCACCGTCAGTTCGCCGCTGTCGGGATCGAGGCGATAGACGTTGCAGGGCAGCTCGAAGGGCGCTTTGAAGCCTTCGTAATAGCCCAGCGAGCCGTAGCCCGGGTCGGTGAACCAAATCGAGCCATCGGAGTGTACCACCACATCGTTAGGAGCGTTGAAGCGCTTGCCCTCGTAGGAGTCGGCCAGCACGGTGATGCTGCCGTCGTATTCGGTGCGGGTCACGCGACGGGTGAGATGTTCGCAGCTGATCAGACGCCCTTGGCGGTCGCGGGTGTGGCCGTTGGCGTTGTTCGATGGGTTGCGATATTCAGTGACTGCGCCCGTCTCTTCGCTCCAACGGAGAATACGATTGTTGGGGATATCGGAGAAAAGCAGATAGCGACCATCGCCAAACCAGACTGGTCCTTCCGTCCAACGACCGCCCGTCCAGAGCCGCTCTACGGCTGCGGCGCCGAGGCGATAGCGCTCGAAACGCGGATCGAGCGACTCAACCGCAGGGTCAGGATAGCGTACAACGCTACGATCTTCTTTCCAAGCCAAGGCACCTGGATGTGTCGTATTCACTGTGTTACTCCAGACTATTCAGAATGCGTGAGAGCGCAGAATAAACCTAGTATAGCAGGTTTCAAACGAGACGCTGAGCGCAGCGCTTGACTCTATTCTACGGCTGGCAGAAGCCAAATTATCAGCGTCTTGTAGCGCTTATGCCACATGCGACTGATCAGGGCAAATTTGCTTGAATCGTTGTATTTTGGGGCGGCCTTTCGGCACACAGCTACAACAGCCTGCTTACGGGCGGGCTGTTGGTAGCCGTAGGCGGACGCGCTAAGAAGCTTCGTTGGGGAAGGGACCAAGCCGCCAGAGCGCTGAAGTGATCAAACAGATTGGATATAAGAACAGAAGCGTGTAGGCGGGGTGGGTGTTCGAGGGCCTGTTTTTGCAATTGACGGAATCGATCTTCTCGCGTAGGATACGGTAGCAAGCATGTTTTGGTGTATCGTTATTTTCGTCGGCGCATACCGTGGCTGTTGCGCTGGTTTGTTGTATCTGCTTTTGATACACCTGTACCTCTACACAGCCCAAGATATCTCGCATTATCGATAGACCTAAGCCTCGTAGCGAGCTGCTATGGCTGTAGCAATCGGAGTAGAGGCTCTGCCGCGAGAGGAACAAGATTGTATGGCTCAAGAACTTGGCATCGGTTTGATTGGTTATGGCGCGATCGGACGAGTACATGCACTCTGTTTGAAGATGTTGCCAATGCTCTATCCCTCGCTGCCGCTTCGCCCCAAGATCGTGGCTGTTGCCTCTGGAAGTACTACCTCGACGGAACGTGCTCGCCAAGAATTGGGCGACATTTTTGTAACGACCGACTACCGCGAACTGCTTCAACGTGACGATATCGCCGTGATCGACTGCTGTACGCCGACCGGCCAACACGCCGAAGTGGCGATGGCCGTTTTGCAGGCGGGCAAGCAGCTATTGTGCGAAAAGCCTTTAGCCGCGACCGGAGCAGAGGCCCAAGCGATCGCCCAGCTTGCGAACGAGCGCGGGCTTGGCGGTGGTGTCACCTATCATCTGCGTTTTATCCCCGCTATTCAAGAGGCGCGCCGACTGATCGAAGGTGGCCTTTTGGGCGAACTGCATAGCTTTCATCTGCACTACTATCGCGCGAGCAACTTGCAGCCCGATCGTCCACTAACTTGGCGTTTTGCTGGCCCCGGCAGCGGCGTGCTGCAGGATCTCGGTTCGCACCTGCTCGATCTGGTCAACTATCTATTTGGGCCGATCGCGCGCGTGAATGCCCAATTGCGTACGGTGGTGCCGACACGCCTCGGTCCAGAGGGCAAGCCCGTTCCAGTCAACAGCGACGATAGCGCCATGCTTCAATTGAAGCTGCAAGATGGCGCTCTCGGCACGATCGAAGCCTCGAAAGTGGTGCCGGGCGCCGCCGATGATATTCGGATTATGGCCTATGGTTCGCAAGGTTCGCTGGTCTTCGATACGCTAGATCCGAACGGCTTGTTGGTGGTCGATGGCCCCGAGGCCGCTGTGGGCGGTCGTCGCATCTCGACACTGAGCTTTGCAGTGCCGCAGCCGGTCATTATTCAGGCCGAAAAAGCTAGCGGCTCCTTGCAATGGTATCTTTCGACATTTGAGGCCTGTTGCAGGGCAAGTTTGGGCGAAACAACCCGCTTGACCAGTTTCTCTGAGGCGGCCCATGTGCAACAGGTGATCGACGCTGCCTTCGCTTCGGCGGCGGCAGACGGTGCGTGGGTAACAGTTTAGATACTCGTATGCTTCGCCGAAACCATACACGGTTTCGGCGAAAGTCTTTGATCTAAAAGGTTTGATCAGATGCCATTTCCCTATGCTCTTACAGAGCGCCAAGAGCGTTTTGCTGCGCTGGCCGATCGTTTGGCCGCCAGTTTCGCTGAGCGCGCAAACCAACACGAAATCGACCGTACCTTCCCCTACGAAAACTTCAGCGACTTGCACGAAAACGGCTACTTGCGTCTTCCCATTCCCGAAGCTTTCGGCGGCGAGGGTGCCAATATATACGAAATGGTGATCGCTCAAGAGCGTTTGGGCCGTGGAGACGGCGGCACGGCGCTAGCGACCGGTATGTCGTGCAGCCTGCTTGGCGGGCAGGCCGAGGCCCAAGGCGATTCGCCCTCGCCTATTTGGCAAGAGATCTTTACAACGATCGCAAAAGAGGGCGGCTTGATCAACAGCATTGTGACCGAGGCTAATCTGGGCAGTGTGTCGCGCGGCGGCACCCCTGCAACAAGCGCGACCCGCACCGAGGGCGGCTGGTTGATCAATGGTCACAAGCGCTTTGCGACCGGCGCGCCCGTTCTGCGCTACTTCCTGACCGGCGTGGTGTTGCCGCCCAGCGAAGAAGCTCCCCAAGGTGAGACCGCCAACGCGCTTGTGCTGGCTGGTTCGTCGGGCCTGCGCCTAGTCGATACTTGGAGCGATGGCTTAGCGATGCGCACCAGCGGTAGCTTCGATGTGTTCTATGAGGATGTCTTTGTTCCCGATGAGCTGATACTCAATCGACGCCCGATCGGCGGCCCGCCCGCTGGCCCACCCCCCGGACTGAATAGCTGGGGCATGGTTATCAGCGCGACCTATTTGGGTATTGGCCAAGCTGCCTGCGATGCCGCCTGCGACTATGCCAATAATCGCGTGCCTTCGGCCTTGGGCAAGCCGATCGCCGAACTACCCCATATTCAGCAGTGGATCGGTAGCATGCAGGCCCAACTCGATGCGGCTCGGGCGGTGTTGTATAATACAGCTCGTGCTTGGGTTGAGCAGCCTGAGAATCGCAGCGCTTTGGTTCCTTACATCGCTGCTGCTAAATATCTTTGCACCAACGCCGCTTGTTCGGCGAGCGAAACGGGTCTGCGTGTAGCTGGCGGCTTCAGCATGACGCGCGATCACGCCTTGGAACGCTACTTCCGTGATGCTCGAGCTGGACTGTTTAATCCTCCACAAGACGACCTCGCGCTTGCTCAGATCGGTCGCACGACCTTGCAAGCTCGACGCGTTTAAAGCCGGATCAGCCCAATTCGATCAGCGACAATGGTGAAGCAACTAGTTTGCTTCTCCATTTTTTTGCATGCGTTCGGTGATGCTGATCTTGCATGTTGCTTAGGCCGATCGCACGAGCGATACCAAATCCGTTGAAAGACGTGCATGCTCTTCGCTCGGAAAAACGAAAAGCCGGGAAAAGGAGAGACACGTTCTGCTCTGCCGAAGGCCAAAGAGAACCTAATCAACCGGATTTGGTATCATATCAAATCCGTTTGAGCCGTTGGTTTTGGGGCGGTCTTTCGGCACGCAAAACTACACGCCTCGTTTGTTGGGCGGGATGTTGGTAGCCGTAGGCGGACGCGCCAAGGACTTTCTTTTTGGGGCAAACCTAGCCGCAACAAGCTGAAGAAAGCAAGCGGATTTGGTGTGAGGGAGTGTTGGGCACTATTCGGGCATGGAGCGCCGAGTATTAATCGTAGGAACCTACATCTATGCAAAGCAATAAAGGGGTGATCTACGCCGCATGCTCGTATGTGGCGTGGGGGCTTTTTCCAATCTATTGGAAAGCCTTATCAGAAATTAGCCCGATCAATCTGTTGGCGCAGCGTGTGTTATGGTCGTTGGTTGTTGCTCTGCTGATCACAACCTTTCAACAACGTTGGAACATTGTCGGCCCGGCCTTGCGTAACCCCAAGACACTTGGGCTGTTCGTCGCCTCGGGATTTTTATTGGGCATCAACTGGCTGGTCTATATCTGGACCGTACAAGCTGGATTGGTAGTTGAAAGTAGCCTCGGCTATTTCATCAATCCGCTGATCAATGTATTGATCGGTGTGCTCTTTTTGCACGAGCGCCTGCGTATGAGCCAGCTCGTGGCGATCATTATGGCGGCGCTGGCCGTGCTCTACTTGACCTTCAACTATGGCAGCTTCCCATGGGCGGCTTTGACCTTGGCCTTCAGCTTCGGCGGCTATGGCCTCTTGCGCAAGGTTGCCTCGCTTGAGTCGGCCGATGGTCTGACGGTCGAAACCAGCGTAATGGCTATTCCCGCTTTGATCTATGTCCTCTACTTGAGCGCGACCAATCAGCCGGTTGTAGGCGATAACAGTCTCAGCACGTGGTTGCTGGTGGCCTGTTCTGGCCTGATCACGACCATTCCGCTCTTGTTGTTTGCATCTGGAGCGCGACGGGTTACAATGGTGACCTTGGGTTTGCTGCAATATATCTCGCCAACCCTTCAGTTCATTCTGGGCGTCTTTTTGTACCACGAAGAGCTGACGCGCGAGCGTTTGATCGGTTTTATTTTGATTTGGATCGCCTTGATTATTTACAGTGGCGAGAGCCTTTGGTTCAATTCCAAGCGTCGTAGCGCTGAAAAGCAGGCGGCCACCTCTTAAACATGTCGTAGATTGTGTTGAGCTAGCATGGCGCGCTCGCAGAGAGTCGAGTGCTAGCTCTGCAAGCAAGTGATATGGGCACTACCAGATCGATCCGAACGGCATAGCTTTATGCCATAAAGTCGAGGGGAATCCCGGCCTTTGGCTTTGATTATTTGCATACAATGCAGGCTTCTGGTATAGTGCAGCTTCCGGGTAGATGGAGACTGTGTGTAGTTTATGGAACGAGCAGAATACGAAGTCATGGCAGCTGTGGAAGCTGAACATTGGTGGTATGGTGGGATGCGTTCCATCAGTGCAGCGCTGCTCGACCCGATCTATCCTCATGGCGGAAACATTCGGATCCTTGATGCAGGCTGTGGTACGGGCGGTAACGGCGTTTTTCTACAGCGTTATGGCAAGGTCGTTGGCATGGATTTTGCCCCTGATGCCTTGGAATTTGGGCGGCAACGCCTGCCGGGCGCGCTGCTTGGGGGTTCGGTCAACAGCTTACCCTTTGCCGATGACAGCTTTGACCTCGTTACTTCGTTTGAGGTCTTGTACCATAAGGGCGTTCCAGACGAACTGGTTGCGTTGCGCGAAATCAGGCGCGTGTTGGCTCCGTCAGGTCGTTTGCTGATTCGGTTACCCGCCTACGAATTTCTGCTCTCTAAACACGACCGTGCGGTACACACACGGCGTCGTTATACAGCAAAGTTGCTCCGTTCGCTGCTTCAGGAAGCAGGTTTCTATATCGAGCGCATGAGCTATGTGAATACGATCCTCTTCCCTCTGGCGGTTGCTCAGCGTTTGTCAGAACGAATGCTTCCTGCTCTTGAGCACGAAGAGTCGGATATTCGTCTGCCTATGAAGCCGATCAACGTTGCTATGCGTTGGCCTATGGCAACTGAAGCTGCATTTCTAGAGATGGGTGGACGATTGCCTTTTGGACTTTCGATTATAGCATTGGCCCATAGCGGGAAGTTTGCGCGTCTCGCACCAGGTACGAAACGATAGTACAGCCTACAGAATAGCGAGTGCGGCGCTCTCAAACGCATAAAAAAGGTAGTACGATTGATGAGCATCGGTTTAGAATCGGTTCAGGGGATGTTAGATAAAGTTAGTGAGAATCCCCGAGCTTGGAATATGTTGCGTCGCTTTGTGGAAGCTGGCTTTCGGGGCGAGAAAGAGGTAATCGAGCGTGAACTTGCTCCTTGGAGCGATGTAGGCGCACGTCGATTCCTCGATTTCGGCTGCGGAACGGGGGAATTCGCTCCTTGCTTCCCCTCTGAATACTATACGGGCGTTGATATTTCGCGAGCCTACCTTTCGTATGCCGCTCGCAACTATCGCGGCCAGTTTGTTGCACTCAGCGTCGATGCAATGCCGTTTGAGCCTGCCTCGTTTGATGTCGCCCTGATTTTGGGCGTGATCCACCACTTGCCCGATGATGTTGTGCGGGCGGCGGTGGGAGAGCTTCATCGCATTTTGCGGCCACAAGCGACAGTGCTTGTGATGGAAGATATTCCACCCCCCGATATTTGGAATATCGCAGGTCATGCCATGCACTGGCTCGATCGGGGTGGTTTTATTCGTAGCGATGCTGACTATCGTGCGCTGTTCCGAGGCTTCCATATGCAGAAGAACTACGTTATTCGCAGTGGAATCTGTGACTATGGGGTCTATGTTTTGCAACGCGACGACGTCTTTACCCTCGATTGAGGCAAAGCTACGACGTTTAGCTATGACCAATAGAACACAGCTTCCCTCAGAAGGCATAACAGAGCCAGAATCAGCGCCTGCTCAAAAGGCGCTTTCTGGCTTCTTTGCCAATACAAAACGATCTATGCTTATGATTTTTGGCCTACTTTTAACAGCGATCTGTTTGACCGTAATGGGCGAACTGTTGCTGAAAGTCGCCATGAACGATATCGGTGAGTTCTCTTTCACCTTCGAGATGCTTTGGAAGACCTTCACCGAATGGCGCGTAATCCTCTCGTTTGCGCTGATTTTTGGTGGCTCGCTCTTTTGGCTGGCGGTGATCTCGCGCGTCGACTTTTCGTTCGCCTATCCGCTTTTGGCCATGAGCTATGTGATCAGCTTGATTCCGGCCCGCTTTCTGTTGGGCGAAGAGCTGACTTGGAACCGCATTATCGGCACGATCGTGATTGTGATCGGTGTGGTGATTGTTACGAGGCACTAGTCTATGAGCGTAACACCAGCCTCGCTAAGGAAGCATGCGCTTCTGCCAGAGATCGTGGGCCCGATCGGGCGTTACTGTTGGCAGGAAGTGCGGGTGGTGGCGAGTGTGGTGCGCGAGCCGGGCCTGTGGGCGCTGCTTGCGATCGCTCTGCTGCTCTGGAGCTTCGTGTATCAAGCTGCGTTCGGCACAGTATTGCAGATCGGCGGCGACCGAGACACTCATCGGCGCGAAGATGACGCCCCTTTCCTAAGTGGCTTCAACGGCTCCGAGCCTGCCCAGAGCGGTATGGAGTGGTGGACGCTCTCGCCCGGTTACGCCTACCGTTGGACCAAAAGCGATGCGCGGGTCGAACTACCCGGCGTGGGTGGCGGGCGCTGGATCGTCGCTCTGACGGCCAGCAGCGGTCGAGCCGACGGTTCACCCACCACCAGCCAACTCAGCTTTGGCCAGCATAGCTACGACTTGACGATCGAACCAGAGCGGCGCATCTATCATCTCTTGGCCGACGCCGATGGCAAAGGTGATCTGCGGCTGCGCTTCGAGACGCCGCGCTACGTGCCAGAGGGCAGCGATCCACGCGAGCTGGGCTTTGTGGTCAGCCGCATTCAGCTGAGCGCCGAGCTTGCTAGCCTGCGTATGCCGGCTTGGGGTCAATTCGGCTGGCTGATAGCGATCGTGGCCCTGTTCTTCCTCTTGCTGCGTCGGGCCGCCCTGCCCAAGCAGCTCTGCTTTGGGCTGCTCTTGGTTCTCGTGCTCGTGGTCGGGCTGCTCCTGCACTTCCAACGCCTGCCGCTCACGATCTTTACACCGATTGTGCTGAAAGTGCTGGCGAGCACTTACGCGTTGACTCTGCTCTTGATCGGCCTGACGCGCCCTTTTGTGGACGATCCTTGGCGTATCGGCACCTCAAAGGCGGGCATTCCGCTCTTGGCATCGCCGATTCTGCTGATCGCGCTGGCCTTCTGTCTGCGCTTGGCTGGCGTCTGGCATCCCCATACCCTGATCAACGATATCGGCTTGCACGCCAACAATATCCTCGAACTGAGCTTGGGCAAGGTCTACTTCACCGAGCACCTGCCGAGCGAGGCCGGCGGCGGCCCTTCGCCCTATCCGCCCGGCTCTTACCTGCTGCTCTTGCCCTTCCAAGTGCTCTTTCAGCCCAGCATGGCCAACCGAATCGCCTTGATCAACTGTGGCATGGCGCTCTTGGACAGCCTGGTGGTGGGCGCGATCTGGCTGATGCTCTGGCGCGCTGGTTTGGGCCTGCGCACCGCGCTGTTTGGGGCTGCGCTCTATCTCTTGCCGCCGCCTATGCTCTCGTCGTTTTCGATCGGCGAGGCGGCCAATATCGGCGGCCAAGCTTTGGCGATCCCCTTGATTACGCTGCTGAACCTTGCGAGGCCCGAGAATAGCTGGCGACAAGCGTGGTTTTTGCTGCTGCCCGTGATGTGCTTTGCGCTCTTGGGCCATATGGGCGTGACCTTCTCGGTGGTCTGTTTGCTGGCGGCGCTCTGGCTGCTAGTGGCGATCAACCCGCTCTGGCGGCCCTCGCTGCTGCGCCTGACGCTGATCGGCCTGCTGGCGGCGGCGATCGTCGCCCTGATCTACTACACGGTGCCGCTCTTTATGGCGATCTTCCTCAACCGCGCCATGGGCGTGACCGAAGTCCCGGTCGACACCTCGACGACATCGGCTTGGCAACGCGTTTGGTGGCGCATCAGCACGCTCTTCACGCCCGGCAACCGCATCATTCCGGTCTTGACGGTGGCGGGCTTGGCGGGGCTATTTCTGCTGCGCGAGCGCCTGTCGACCAACGGCCTGCCGCTGCTGGCCCGTTCATGGTGGTTGGGCGTGCTCTTCTCCTTAGTGTTGCTGCTGTTCGCCCAACAGGGTGTGCGCGAACAGCACTTCCTCTTTCCGGCGCTCTGTTTGACGGCGGCTCCCCTGCTGAACGACTTCTGGCAGCGCGGGACGGCCGGACGCTGGGCGGCTTGCTTGGGCCTGCTGGTGCCGCTGGCCTTTGGGCTAGGCTTCTGGGTGCGCCAACTGATCAATTATCTCCATTAAAGAGCGAATCCACTCGATGCGTTCAGCCTTCTGGCGGAACGGTCTTTTACCTTCCATTCGTTTCCAACCGCGTCCGCCTTCGGCTATCAACATCCTTTCCAACCATTCGGGCCTGTCCGCCTGCGGCGAGCGGACGGCCCCTTTTTGCGCTAGCGCGCGGCTCGCTAGGCTTCTTTTCCCCCGCTCTTTCTTCTGCCCCCATTACGAGAAGACAGGTCTCTGTACGAGCTTGACATAAGACCGAAACGGGCGCGCAGTTGGGCGATATGGCGGGCTGGCGCTTCGCCGAACATGCGCTGATATTCGCGGCTGAACTGCGATGGGCTTTCATAGCCCACTTGGAAGGCGGCGCTGGCGGCGTCGGCTTCGCCCGCCAGCATCAGGCGGTAGGCGGCTTGTAGGCGGAGCTGCTTTTGAAATTGCAGGGGCGTCATGCTGGTGAGAGCTTTGAACTGATGGTGCAGGCTCGACACGCTGATGTTGAACTCTTTGGCGAGCTCCTCCATGCGCAGCGGCTCGGCGTAGCTTTGGCGCAGCCGCTTGATGGCGCGCGCTATGCGTTGCAAAGGCCCACGGCTAAGGGCCAGCTCTAGCAGCCGGGTGTGTTCGGGGCCGCAGAGCAGGCGGTAGCCGATCTCTTGCAGAATGAAGGGCGCCAGCGCGGCGATGTGCTGGGGCGTATCGAGCAGGGCGACCAGCCGTACAATCGCATCGTGGAGTTCGTCGTCGAGCAGGTTGACGCGCAGCATGCAGTCGTTAGCGACCTTGGGCGGCGGCTCCAGTTCATCGTGGTTGATCAGCGGAGCCAGCAGTTCGGGCGAGAGATCGATATGTAGGCCGAGGTGCGGCTCTTCGGGGCTGGCCTGCTCGATGTAGGTGCTGATCGGCAGTTCGAGCGCCACCAAGAGGTAGGAGTTCGGATCGTAGCGGTAGGCGTTTTGGCCGAGCACGGCGCTTTTAGCGCCTCGGGCGATGATGCAGATCGATGGTTCGTAGAAGCCGAACGAAACATGGCCCGGATGCGAGGCCCGGAAGAGGTGGAGCGGAGCGATGGCGCTGTCGTTCACTCCTTCGTGCTGGCAGTGGCGTTCGATCAGCTCGCATAGGCGTTGGCTGCGCGGCTGCTGCATAACCCTCCTCGCTTTTTTTTGCAGGATTAGGCAAGAAACCTTCAGGATCATTCTATCACTTTGCGGCTTGGCATGGGCATAATCAGGCTAAGGATGTTTTTGAAATGCCAACAGGAAGCAAAGACGATGAACATAGATCATACTCAACGAGTAGCGATTGTGACGGGCGGTTCGCGTGGGATCGGTCGGGCGGTGGCTGAGCGTTTGGCAGCCGAGGGCATGGCGGTGGTAGTAGCCTATGTCAGCAACGACCGTGAGGCCATGGAGACGGTCAACACTATCCACGCCAAGGGCGGAGCTGCTCTGGCCTTTCGAGCCGATGTGGCCGACGAGCAGGCGGTTGCGGCCCTGTTCGATATCAGCGAGCAGACCTTCGGCGGGGTCGATGTGGTGGTGAACGCGGCGGGCATTATGCTGCTCTCCCCGCTGGCGGAGCTCGATCTAGCTCAGCTCGACCGCATGCTGCGCACCAATGTGCGCGGGACCTTTGTGGTGGCTCAGCAGGCGGTGCGGCGTGTACGCAAGGGCGGGGCGATCATTACCTTCTCGACTTCGGTGACCAAGGTGGCCCTGCCGACCTACGGAGCGTACGCTGCCACCAAAGGCGCGGTCGATGCCCTCAGCTTGATCGCCGCCCGCGAGCTGCGCGGTCGCGATATCACCTTCAATGCGGTGGCGCCCGGCCCGACCGCGACCGAGCTCTACCTGAATGGGAAGGACGACGAGACGATCGAGCAGGCGGCCAAGGCCAACCCAATGGAGCGCTTGGGCCAGCCCGAGGATGTCGCCGAACTCGTCTCCTTTTTGGCTGGACCGGGCCGTTGGGTCAATGGTCAAACGGTCTACCTGAATGGCGGGATGATCTAGCCCTGTTGATAGCCGAAGGCGGACCCGCCATGCGCCTTAGATGATGGTTAGGACCTTGCGGCCAAACAAGCAAAAGAATGGGGAACTGCGCAGAGCAGTTCCCCGTTTTGATTCTAGCTGTGGGCTTCTTGGTAACGGCGCGGCTCGCGCACCCAGAAGAAGAGCAGCGACGAGCCGATCAAGCCGACCAGGGCGGCCAAGACGAAGAGCGCTTGGAAGCCGATCAGCTTGGCGAGCAGGCCGCCCAGTAGGGGCGCGATGGTGATTACGATGCCGACTAGGGTGTTGGCGAGACCGATAAAGGTCGGGCGGTCGGCGGGCGAGCAGAATTCGAGCACGATGTTGAGCGACGAGGTCGAGTCGCTGGCGTTGTAGACGCCTAACAGCGCGAACGAGAGTGTGAGCCAGCCTGCTGAGGGCGCCAGCCAAGCGCTGATACTGGCCAAGGCCAGCGCGAAGGCTCCTGTTACCAAAATGTTTTTGTGGCCGAAGCGGTCGCCCAGCACGCCCATAACGAGATTCATCAAGGCTTGGCTGCCGATCAGGGTGGCGGTGAAGATGCCGATCATGCTGCCGTCGACTTGGAAGTTCCACATGCCATAGACCATAAAAAAGCCGCTGGCCATCATGGCGAGCTTAAAGATGCAGAGCGAGATCAGGTAGCGTTTGAAGTTGGGATAGCGTTGGATCAGTTTGGGCAATTGACTGAAGTAATTGGTGAGCGATTGGGCTTCTTTAAGCTCTTCGCTGACGGGTTCGCGGTTGAGAATCAGACCCAACCACGAGACCATAGTCATGACAAATGCCACTACAAACAGAATGCTGTAGTTGGTAGGATATTCCCATCTATCGAGCACATAGCCGACCCAAAACGCCCCCAGCATGCCTAAAAAGGCGCCAAGCCCGCTGCCGATGCCGCTGAAGAGGCCGCGCCGGTTGATCGGAATGACTTTGGCGATCATGTCGTACCAGGCGGGTGTGGCGACGCCGACCGCGAAGGCGGTGATCGTGATGCAGATGTAGAGCGCTATGAGCGTGAAGAGCGGCGACGATTCGGCAAATAGCCAGATGATGATACCCATAAGGAGGTAGGGAAAACGCTCGCCTAGACCGCCCATGCGCACTACAAAGGGCTTTTTAAGCGGCAGACGCTCGGTGTAGTTGGCCATAAAGAGCTGGGGTACATAAAAACCGATGTTGTAGATGGCGTGTACTAGACCAACAGCGATGGTCGAGGTGGTTAAATGGCCGATCAGGGCCGGGAAAACGGTGTCGCGTGACACCAGTGACATGCCAAGTGTAATAAAAACAATGTCGAGAACATTAACAGAGAAATTCCAATTGTCGTTCTTGCTTGAACGCGATGGTGCTAGTTCGCTAATCTGGGACACAATGTGCTCCTATATCGATAGGCCTGAATGGTATTGACAATTGCATAGTGTATCATCAAGTTGGAATCTGCCTGCTGAATGCTGAAAACATATGGTGTTGGAGTGCAATTTTCTCTCTTTGGAACAGGGTTTCTAAAGGGCCTAAGTGGGTATGCTATAATAGGCCCACGACTACTGCGGTAAACCATACAAACTCCTGTGCCCAGATGGATCAAGTGAACGAGAAGTGACTTACCTCTTTGTAAGTCGTTTTGGTTTGTGTGGTGCTTTACCAGTTGAGTCGCATGTGCAGATGATTTCGTTATGAATCGCACAGAACGTTTGTTGAGGAGCAGCTCATGGAGCGGGAGAATGACCCACCTGCGTTGAGGCATAGCGAACAGACAGCTCGACGTCAAAGCAGCATCGCTATGCGCTTGCGCTGGTCATATTTGTTGACATCGACCCTGCCGCTCTTGCTTATCGGAACTCTGCTGATCGTTATCGGTTTTCGGACGCAGCAGGAGAATGTCTACAATAATCAACGCGTCTTGGCGCGTAGCATCGGTCGCGATATCGCGATCTATCTTTCGAGTTTAGAATCACAGATTCTTCGGATCGGAAGCACTTTCGATTCCGATTTTGAGCAGTATAGTTTACGAACAAGTATCCAAGATCTGCTGCGGGCCAATTACCCTGACATTCGTCAGTTGATCGTGGTCGATCGGGCGGGTCGCGAGCTTATCTTCGCGCCGTTTGAAGGTGAGAGCAGCTATAATTCATTGAAAGACTACAGCCACGATCGCGTGATTCGATCGGCTTTGCAGGGCGAAGGTCAGCGCGGCGATATCTATCTATCTTCTGATGGAACGCCGCTCTTCTCGCTTGTTTTGCCGTTACGCAACGATTCGGGCCAAGTGGTCGGCGCGATACGCGGCGAGATCTCGGCTGTGTTTATTGATCAGTCTTTGCGCACCACAACCACTGAAACGGTTCAGGCCTATCTGATCAATAGCAAGGGCGAGGTAATGCTTGGCGCTCCAAGTGAGCGACGCGTCAACAGTTTTTCGCCCCAGCCTTCCTTTAACGCCACTGATGATGTCGCCCAATATCAGGGCATCAAAGGCGTGCCCGTGGTAGGCGCACGCTTTCAAATCAGCCCGGTGGGCTGGTGGGTGGTGACCGAGCAGTTGACCTCGGAGGCCTTTGCTAGCTCGTGGCGAAGCACGCTCATTTTGGTAGCTTTGGTTGTGGTGGTGGGCATGCTGGCTTTGGGCTGGGCTTTGCGCCAAGCGCGGCTGATTATCGAGCCGCTGCAAGAGCTAGGACGAGGTGTTGCTGCTTTGGGCCAGGGCAAGCTCGATCACCGCATTCAGGTGGTCGGCAGCGATGAGGTGAGCGAGATGGCGCGCACCTTCAACCAAATGGCCGAGCATTTGCAGCTCTCGTTGGCGGCGATCGAAGATCAAAACGAGCGACTGCGCCATGGTTTGGCGTTGGCGCGCGATATTCAGGCTGGCCTGTTGCCCAGCACTGCGCCCTGGCAAGCAGGCTCGCTGCAGGTCGCGGCTCGTTCGCTGCCAGCCTATGAGGTCGGCGGTGACTTTTATACTTATGTTTCACTCCCACACGAGCAAGCCGGAATCGCCGTGGGCGATATCTCGGGCAAGGGTGTGGGTGCCGCGCTCTTGATGGCGTTGACCAGTAGTGTGGTCGAAAATCAAGCACGCCATGCTGTCACTCCGGTACGGGTGCTGAACGGGGTGCAGCGCACCCTGCTGAGTCGTATGCAGGCTAATCGTATGAACGCAGCGGTTTTGTATGCTCTGTTCGATACAACGAGTTCGCAACTGCGCGTGGCGAATGCTGGTATGATGGCACCACTGATTATGAATCCTGACGGAGTGCGCACAATTGATGTTGCCGGTTTTCCAATTGGCGCGTATGATGGAGCTGTTTATAGGGAACAGAAGGTTATACTCGAGCCGGGTGATATGGTGCTCTTCTTCACCGATGGGCTGGTAGAAGCTCATAACGAGGAGGGCGAGATATTCGGCTTCGAACGTTTGGAGGCGTTACTAAGCGAACTGTCGCCTAATACTGATCCCGATCAGTTGGTGAATACCATTATCGAACGTGTGCAAGTATTTATGGGCGAAGCTGAACAACACGATGACATTACCCTAGTGGCGGTTCAACCGATTAACTTCCAACAAGCTGCTCGTCTCGGCGACCAGACCGAAGTGGAAGTGTATGCTTCTTGAACGATGTTGTTTATCTTGAGAGGAATATATGCAGCTTTTTGATACGCTCGCGGGCAAAAAGAAGGAATTCGTCATTCCTACCGATCGCCCGGTGACGCTCTATGTTTGTGGTGTAACGCCTTACGATACAACCCACATGGGCCACGCTCGCACGTTTATGGTCTTCGATGCTCTGGTGCGCTTTTTGACCTGGAAGGGTGCGACCGTTCGCTACTGTCAGAATGTGACCGATGTGGACGATCCGCTCTTTGAGCGCGCTAACCGCGATAATGTCGACTGGCGCGAATTGGCTAAGCGCGAGACCGCTCAGTATCAGGCCGACTGCGCTGGCTTGAATATGCTGCCGCCGACCTTCTTCCCGAAGGCCAGCGAAGAGATCGACACCATGCAAGAGATCATTGCGCGTCTGCTCGAAACGGGCCACGCCTATGTTAGCAACGGCAATGTCTACTTCAGCATCAAGACCGACCCCAACTTCGGCGCTATGGCGCGTATGGGCTACGACGAGCTGCTAGCGACCGCTAATCAGCGTGGCAACAACCCCAACGACCCCAACAAGCGCGATCCGCTCGACTTTGTGTTGTGGCAGCGCGGCAACCCGGGCGACCCGACTTGGCCCAGCCCGTGGGGCCCCGGACGACCCGGCTGGCATATCGAGTGCAGCGCCATGTCGACCCGCTACCTCGGCCCGCAGCTCGATATCCACGGTGGCGGCAACGATCTGATCTTCCCGCACCACCCCTGCGAGATCGCTCAAACCGAGCCAGTGACGGGCAAGCGACCCTTTGTGAACTTCTGGATGCACACCGGTGCTGTGGCGCTCGACGGCGTGAAGATGAGCAAGTCGCTGGGCAATATGGTGTTTGTGCGCGATGCTCTCAAAGAGCACAGCGCCGATGCACTGCGCTGGTATCTGCTGAGCTTCCCCTATCGCGCCGACTTCTCGTACGAGAAGAGCGAGGTGATTCGCCGCGAAGAGACCATCAAGATGCTGAAGGAAGCGCTGACCAAAGAGTCGAGCGCTGGTCCGGCTCTCGATGTCAGCGCTCAGGCCGATCGTTTTGTGGCCGCGCTTGAGGACGATTTGAACACGCCCGCTGCGCTACAAGCCTTAGAAGAGCTGGGCCAAGCCATTCAGAACGGCTCGGGCGATCTGAGCGACGCTCAAGCTCGTCTGCGCGATCTGGCTGGTGCACTCGGCTTCACCTTCGCAGCTTAAGGTGCAGGTTTTGCTCCCTCTCGTCGTTCGACGGGAGGGAGTTTTTTTGTGGTTGAGCACGAGGTTGCCTATTCTCTAGTTTTTTGGTTTATAAAGCACAATTGTCGGCGGTCGAATTTGGTATAATAGGGCAAGCAAGCAGCGATTTTCCCAACGATATTCGCTTTGGCATGCTATAATAACAGTAGCAGTCTATTCTTGACATAATCTCCTTGGCTTTCAGCCTGTAGTAACACAAATACTGTGCCAAATATTAGCGTCCGCGATATTCTTCGTCTGGCACTGCCGCCAGGAACTCACACCGTCGCCGGTGCTAGTGGCTTATCCCGACAAGTGACACGGCCAGCTCCTCTGCGCGCAACGCTGCCGGCTTTTATCGGCTTGCGGGGCGGCGAGATCGCTCTGGTTTCGGTTCAGGCTGCCTACGAATTAGACGAGCAGTTGACGGTGGCGGAGCTGATAGGTCGCTTGGCGCGGGTCTCGGTTGCAGCTATGGTCGTGAAGGGCGAGCTGAACGATGCGGATCGCGAGGCATCGGAAGTGGCAGGCATGCCCTTGCTGCAGATCCCCGATTCGAGCGATCTGCGCGAGGTCGAACGCGAGATTTTGCGTTTGATCAGCGACTATGATGCTCAGATTGAACGACGTGGAGCGCAGTTATACAATGCCCTGACCCAGCGATCGTTGGCTGGTATGGGTGTGCCTGGTCTCTTAGAAGTTCTTGCAGAACGCACGGGGCAGGGCGTGGCCTGTTACAGCAGCAATGGCGAATTGCGTGCTGTGCGGGCGCGTGGTTCGGCGCGCATCGCACTGCAATCGTTGCGCCCAACGCCTACATCGCTCAATTTGCCGATCGAAAAGCCCATTCAAGTGCTCAACCAACAGATCTGGGTCGAACAGATCGAAGCCGCGGCCCGGGTACCTAACCCCCTAAAGGGCGCGGCCAATATCGTTGGTTACGTTGCGCTTGCGGGGAGTTCGCTCGACAAATGGGACACCCTCGCAGTGCAACAAAGTGCGATCGCACTTGCACTAGAGCTCGCAAAGGAGCACGCCGTCCAAGCCACCGAAGAACGCTTGCGCGGCGATTTTTTATCGGCGGTTTTGGCTGGCCCGCATTCCGACCCGGCAGCTCTGCATCAGCGCGGCCAAGACCTAGGCTACAATCTCTCGTTGCCTCATGTCGCGTTGCTCACCTACATCGAGAATGCCGACAGCGCTACTTTGGGCCGCGTGATGAACACCATTCAAAACGAGCTGAATCGGCGCAATATCGCTGCGCCACTGCTACGCCGCGAAAGCGCTGTGCTCTGCTTCTTACCCAGCGGCGAGACGGGCGGCGACAGCGCCGAGCAGGGCCGCAACCGCGCCATGCTGCGTCCGCGCGAGGTGGCCGAGGCCCTACGTCAGCGCCTTACCAGCGACTATCGCGATGTGGTGCTGGCTTTGGGTACGCTCGCCAACAGCCTCTCGGAGTGGTCGCGCTCACTCGAAGAGAGCGAACAAGCGTTGATGCTGGGCCGCCAGCTCTTTGGTCAAGAGCGCGTCTTAGCCTTTAGCGACTTGGGTGTGTACCGCTTACTCTTGCGTCTGCGCGAAACGCCCGAACTGTGGGCCTTTTACCGCGAGACGCTTTCGAAGCTGGTCGCCTACGATCTGAAGCAGGGCAGCGATGCTAAGCAGGGCGGCGAGTTGCTCAAAACACTCGAAGCCTACTTCAATAATCTTGGTAATCTGGCCCAAACCGCCAAAGCGATTCACGTTCACCGCAATACCTTGCTTTATCGTTTGGAGCGCATTAGCCAGATCAGCGGCCTCAATTTGAACGACCCTGACGAGCACTTTGCGCTCTGGTTGGCGCTGAAAGCCCATCGCGTTCTGCGTACCCTCGAGGAATAGGCCTCTTTAAATCGCTCCGAAACGGCTTATAAGAGAGCTTGCATGAAAGCAGTTCCCTTATAAGCCGTTTTGATTTTCTCATTTCGCTTGACTCCGCTTCGCTTATGGTCTATTATAGATAAAGTGAGTCTGTAATTTAGAAGCAAGCTTATGAAATATTCCCAAGCCACCAATTATGCTCTGCATACCATGCTCCATATCGTATCGCTGCCGAGTGGCACAACCTTGGGGCTTCAGCAGCTGGCCGAGATCCAAGCCCTCTCGCCGACCTACCTCTCGAAGATTTTGACCAAACTGGTCAAAGCTGGCCTGATCGAATCGACTCCTGGCGTACACGGCGGCTACAAGCTGGTCAAGCCCAAAGAAGAGGTCTCGTTCCTTGATGTGATCCAAGCTATCGAAGGCACCGCCTCGCTCTTCCACTGCGGGGCGGGTCTGCAACACGATTCGTGTGTGATCCAGCATGTGATGAAAGACGCCGAAGCGCGTTTGGAAAGCTACCTTCAAGAGCGAAAACTGGTCGAGTTCGCCCATCAGAGTGAGGATTGGCTCAAGCGGCTCGAACAACAGCCAGTCTAGAGCCGAGCTTGGATGCGGTTTTTTTGTGGACAGATTGCAGATATTACAGACTCATTATATCTGTAATTAAACAAAACGTGTGAAAGGGTTGGTATGCAAGCGACAGTCAAGCGAGATCAGGCTTCCCAGAAGCTTTATGATGTGGTGGTGGTTGGCGGCGGGGCGGCGGGCCTGAGTGGCGCTTTGGCCTTGGTACGGGTGCGACGTTCGGTGTTGATGATCGATAGTGGCGAGCCGCGCAATGCGCCAGCCGCTCATATGCACAACTTCCTGACGCGCGATGGCACGCCCCCTCTGGAGTTTTTGGCGATCGGTCGGGCCGAGGTCGAGAGCTATGGCGGCCAGATGGTGCGCGGCCAAGTCGAGACGATTGAGCGACTTGATCCTGATGAGCAAGAGAGCAGCTTTCGAGTGAGCTTGGCTGATGGCAGAGTCGTTGTGGCACGCCAGATCTTGTTGGCGGCGGGTGCGTTCGATGAGCTGCCCGATGTGGCGGGCCTTGCCGAGCGTTGGGGCCGCGATGTGGTGCATTGCCCTTATTGCCACGGTTGGGAGGTGCGCGATCAGCCGATCGGTATTTTGGCCAGCGGACCTATGGCGCTTCATAGCGCTTTGATGTTTCGCCAGCTCAGCGACGATATCGTTTTCTTTCAGCATACTGCACCGCCGCTTAGCCCTGAACAGCGCGAACAGTTGATGGCCCGCAATATCCCGATTGTGGAGGGCAAAGTGCTGGCGCTCGATATTCAAGACGATCAGATCGTGGGCGTGCGCCTAGAGGCAGGCCAGTACGTGAAGCGCCGAGTTTTGGCGGTCAGCAGCCGTTTATGGGCCAGAGCGCCGTTTATCAAGTCCTTGGGGCTGGAGTTGAGCACTCACGAGGTGGCGGGCCAAGTTCTCTCAAGCTATATCGCCGCCGATACGCGCGGGGCGACTTCGCTGGCTGGGGTATGGGTGGCAGGCAACCTGAACGATCCTTTTGGTACAGTGATCTCTGCGGCGGCGGCAGGTATGCGCACTGGTGCTATGATCAACGCGGCTTTGATCGAGCAGGAGACTACCCAGGCGGTCGCCGCTATGCGATCCCAAGCAAGCGCTTTGTTATAATCCTCCTTGGGTATTTTGTATGACTGCAATTCTGGCGAGGGCTAATACGAAATCCGTTCGAAGGATAGACTGTTTATAGCCGTAGGCGGACGCGCTGGAAGCCTTTTTGGAGCTAGAGCTGTTGCCGCCATAGTTTTGAACTCATGAAGCAGATTTGGTATAAAAAGAGCAGTCGGCCTTTGCAAGCCAACTGCTCTCTTGTTTTAGTTTTATCTGAGCGCTGCTTTAGCTTAGGAACGTGTCCAATCACTGATATTCCAAGTCAGGGGTGCGGTTGCGTCTGACTTGACGCCTTCAAGATTGGGATTGACCATCACCATCGTGAGGCGCTGGAAGAGCGGCAGCATGGGCACTTCTTGGGTGAAGAGCTGCTGCTGGGTCAGGTAGGCTTGGCGGCGCTCTTCGGGATCGAGCGAGGTGGTCGCCACGCTGATCGCACGGTCGGCATCGCGGAAACACCAGCCCGAGAAGTTGTTGCCCGTCCAGCCGTTGGCTTCACTTGGCACGGCTTTGCAGCTCCAGAGCGAATAACCAGCCGGATCGACACCCGCCAGCCAGCCAAATAGGCTGAGCTCGAACTGACGCTGGAAGAGCGGTCCATCGAGTCGATAGAGCTCGCCGATCGGTAGCTCTTGGACTTCGACCTTGATGCCGATTGAGCCCAGATCCGCAACGATTCGGTTAGCTGCTGTGCTGCGAATGGGCGTGTTGGCGGTGGTGATCAAGGAAAGCGCGATCGGTTCGCCATTGGCTTCGCGAATACCGTCGCCATCTGTGTCGATATAACCGCCTTCATCGAGCAGGGCGTTGGCCTGTTCGGGGCTAAACTTGTAACGCGTGATCTCATCTTTGGAAGCTGCACCCCACTGTTTGGGCAGAATCCAGCTTTCCAACACGCTGCCATGTTCGCTGAAGAGCTCTTCTACCATGGCTTGGCGGTTGATGCCGTAGGCGATCGCACGCCGCACGCGGTAGTCTTGCAAAATCGGCACGTCGAGATTGAAGTCGAGATGCTCCCAGATCGGGTTATCGACGAAGGCGACCCGCATCAGCCCCTGTGACTCGTGTTGCGCCAAGAAGGGGAATTGATCGGTTGGAATACGCTCGGCGCTGGCAACGTCGATTCTGCCGTTCAAAACTGCAACGCGCAGGGCATCGACGCTGGGCAAGAAGCTGAAGATCACCTGTTCGGCGGGCTGTTTGCCCACGTAGTGGGTGTTGCGCTCCAAGCGGATACTACCGGTGTCGCGCTTTGCGAAGGTGTAGGGCCCGTAGCCGATCGGCGCTTTGGCCCATTCGCTTTCGAAGATCTCTTCGGCAGGCGTATCGCCCAAAATATGACGCGGCAGGGGAGTCCAGACCGTGGTCATATAGGTCGGGTCGAGATAGTCTGGCTTGAGATAGGCGCGAGTCGTATAGTCATCCACAGCTTCATAGCGATCGAGCAGGGCTAGTTTGCTGTTGGCTTCCTCTCCCAGATTGACCTTCTTGGCCGTTTCGTAGGCGAAGACCGAGTCGTGGGCGGTAACAGGTGTGCCGTCGGCCCAGTGCAGGTCGTGGCTCCAGTTGTAGGTGACAACGATCTGCTGCACTTGCGTGATCACTTCGGTGACGGTGGTGGTGATGTTGCCAGCCGCATCGAGGTATTGATCGATGGGTTGCAAGACAGCGCCGCCGTTCTCGAGCGTGGGAACTCGCTCAAGCACATTTGTGACGGTATAGGTATAGTTATAGGCCAGAATCGGCGGCGGATAGAGCAGATTCGTGATCGGAGCGGTAGCCCGTGCGTCGCTGCTATCCGTATGGTAAGGGAACAGGTCGCGCGGTTGATCGCTCTCTAATAAGCCGATCGTGATCGTTCCGGTTTCTTGTGCTTGAGCTGTTTCGCTTGGCTGTGGCGCTGGTTGGCTGGCCTCGGGGGGCAGCGTTTCGGTATTGGTGCCAAGCGGCGTTTCGGTTGGAACACCACCTTCAATTTCGCAAGCTGTTAGCGAAAAGATCACGAGAAACGACAAGATGATTCGCATCGGTACTTGAGCCATAGCTGACCACGAACGTTCCATCAACGTAGACGAAGAACACGGCGAAGCAATGTGCTGAGGGTTACCGATCCGAGAGTTAACGCGGTCGTTCATATAAATCTATTTGGTCTGAGGCGTTGGCAGGGACGCGGTAGTTGTGATGCAACGGGCCTGTTGAACCATCGTTTCCGCAATAGGGGCAGATGCTCCAAGTGAGATCAACGACACGGTTGCAAGCGTTGCAATGCCGACGCAAACTGGTATGACAGTGTGGACAGAGAATGAAATCGGGCTCGATCGCACGCTGACAATGCGGACACACATAGGGCTCTTCGATATCGCGGCGCAAGTATTCTTCTTGCAGCGTGCGTTCGTATTTTTGAGCCAGCGTTTCGCGAGGACGCAAAATCATATGCAGCGGAATGCCGATGAAGGGCAGGCAGAGTACCAAACCAGCTGCAAGCACCTGTACCGATACATCGTCGCTGCGGCTGCGTATATCGCGGTACGCCCAGAGCACCGATGCCGCCCAGAGTAGGACGAGGTACGCTCCTAGGAGAACACCGAGGAGACTAAGGATAGGGCGCAAATTGGTAAGGAAATCTTGTATCGCTTCCATAGAGCCTTCTTATACGAATGAATGTGAATGTCATTATAGCATGGCTTTTGTGATAAATGCCAAAATTGCTAGCGCTTTGTTTGTTAGCTGAGCGTGAAATTTCAGCTCTGCACCAACCAAATCGTTATCTAAAGAGCTATTTTGCTCTGAGCTTGTTCGGACTGCGCAAGCACCATTGAAGGCGAGCCTCGTATCAGGCGTGTCTCGTCTGTCATACCACATTCGCTCGATTAGTTCAAATAGGGCAAGGCGCTGGCGGCTTAGTCACTTCCTTCCATTCGGTCCTTGGCGCGTCCGCCTACGGCTACAAAATGGGCTAGCCAGCCCTCATCCCCGACCCTTCTCCCGCAATGCGGGAGCTATACATTACCCACAAATCTCCATACGGTCAGCGTTATCTGCCCTCACCCCTCCTCTCCCCGTTCTGTGCTCTCAAGGATACTCCCGCGATGGTATGCGAACGATCGCCTTTTGCTGCCGACACGACTTTTGGGTAATGCATAGAGGCGGGAGAAGGGAGCGAAAGCCGCTTACAGATGTGCATACTTGCAATGGGGAAAATACAAACGGAAGACGCAAGGTGATCTGCTGGTTGTACTAAACGCTGAGACACATAGAGCAAATCTGGGCGGCTAAGCCGTCGGGGTGATGCTGGGCTGGTCTGCGGGGTAAAGGGTGATCGAGATCGATGCGCCACACAGCGCGATGCGCCCGATCAGGGCAGGCTCGAACCTGATGCGTAGCTGGTGGCTGCCTTGGCCCGATTCGAAACCAAAATCGAAGTCGCGCGAGAATGCGCCCTGCCAGAGCTGTAGCGCCTTGCCCTCTAGCCCTTCGATCAATTGGCAGAATGCAAGAGCGGCTTGTTCGGCGCCGAGATTTCGGCCCGCGATCTCGCAAATCGCTCGATAGATCCCATTCTCTTTACCATTGTAGAGGAGGTCGATCTGATCGCCGAAGCTCTCCATGAGCGGCGTGAGATCTTCAAATGAGCTAATCACCAGATCGAGGTTGAGATAGCGAGGTCCGTTCATAACTTCAAGACTTCTATCATAAAACACGAATCTGGGCAACGCTCAATGTGCTTCTGTGTTTGCCGTTTCAAATACGTGCTATTAAAAATTACCGTTTTCGACCAGCTTGAATCCAAAACGAAATAGATTGCGAATGAGTGTACAAGCAAGCATCTTATCAAAGGTTATCTCGTTTTGGACACTAGACTGAATTCATACCAAATCCGGTTGATTAGGTTCTCTTTGGCCATCGGCAGAGCGGAACGTGACTCTTTCCTTTTCCCGGCTTTTCGTTTTTCTGAGCGAAGAGCATGCACGTCTTTAAACGGATTTGGTATCAGTTATTCTTGAGAGGGTGTTTGTGGCTTAACCATCGGCAGCGATGTAAAGGCTTTCTATTGCCATAGCCTATACCACATAGCGCTTGTTATGGGCGCTACACTAACGCACCACTGGTTTTGCCAAGACTTATAGAGATCAGAGGTATGTGAAACTAACACCTACTAGGCTCACCCATCTGCTAATCGATATCCACACAATCAAAGAGATAGTGCAGCATAGGGATCGCTTACTGAAAAGATGAGCATCTATATGCAGACGATCACAGCGACTGTCGAAACACGCCAGCTTACCAGTAAAAGGGGGCGAGCTAGCTCGCCCCCTGATTGTGTGTAGGACTATTTCTGCGGCACGATAGCGATCGTTACCGTGGTGCCGTCGAGTTCAAACTGCTCGCTGTGGGCGCCATTGGGAGCGCTGCCAAGCACCAGATCGGTGCCCAGCGTTTCGCTCTTGATGTAGTCGCCCCAGGTCGTGACCGCTTCGCGCAGAGCCGGAGCGTCGACAAAGATCACGATTTGATCGCTGATGTCGAGGTCGGCGTTCTTGCGCGCATCTTGGATGTTGCGTACCAAGTCACGGGCAATACCTTCAAGGCGCAGTTCGGGCGTCACATTGATGTTGAGCGCCACCAGCACACCGTTCTCTTCAGCGACAGCGTAGCCCTCGGGCGAGCTGGTTTCGATCAAGACCTCTTCTGGCAGCAGGTTGAGCTCGCCACCCTCGATCTGCAGGCTGAGCGGCTTGCCAGCTTCGAGCTGCTGTGCCGCGCTGCGAGCGGCGTCGCCTTCCAGCGCCTTGAGGGCGGCTGTCAGAGCGGGCACCTGCTTGCCATACTTCTTACCGACCAGACGCAGGTTCGGCTTGAAGCGGTATTCGACTACGGCACTGTTGGCATCGAGGTAGCGAACCGCCTTGACGTTCAGTTCGTCGCGCAGCTCGTCTTCAAAGCGGCGCAGGCCCTCGGTCTGCTCGTTGGAAGGAGCGCGCAGCCAGAGTTCGCTCAGCGGCTGGCGCACCTTGAGGTTGGCGCTCTTGCGAGCGGCACGGCCCAAGCTGACAGCGTTGAGCAACACTTCGGTGTCGGCCACCAAGCGCTCGTCGATCAAGGACTCGTCGACCTTCGGCCAGCTTGCCAAGTGCACGCTGCTCGGCACGCTCGAATCGCTGCGGGCCACCAGGTTGCGATAGATCGCCTCGCTGATGAAGGGTGCGAAGGGTGCCACCAGTTTACTGACCGTGACCAGACAGGTATAGAGCGTCGAGTAGGCGGCCTCTTTATCGCCGTCGGCCTCGCTCTTCCAGAAGCGGCGGCGGTTGCGGCGCACATACCAGTTCGACAACTCATCGACGAACTTCTCGATCAGACGGGCGGAGCCGGTTACATCGTACTCTTCCAGACCTTTGGTGACATCGCGCACCAAGATGTTGAGCGAAGCCAGCGCCCACTTGTCGATCAGCTGGAGCTCGCCCTTGCTGTTGGCTTGGGGTGTCCAGCCGTCGAGGTTGGCGTAGGTCACAAAGAAGCTGTAGGTGTTCCAGAGCGTGAGCATAAACTTGCGCAGGCTCTCGTTGACCAGATCGTTGCTGAAGCGGCGCGGGTTGCCGGGAGGGCTGGCCGTGAAGAGATACCAGCGCAAGGCGTCGACGCCCTGTTGGTTGATGACCGACCACGGATCGACGATGTTGCCACGGCTCTTGCTCATCTTTTGGCCTTCGGCGTCTAAGATGTGGCCGAGACAGATGACGTTCTTAAAGGCTGGCTGGCCATAGAGCAAGGTGCTGATCGCGTGCAAGGTATAGAACCAACCACGGGTCTGGTCGACCGCTTCACAGATGTAGTCGGCGGGATACGCCGTATCGAACAGGTCGGTGTTTTCGAATGGGTAGTGCCACTGGGCCAGCGGCATCGAACCGCTGTCGTACCAGGCGTCGGCCACATCGGGGATGCGGCGCATGGTGCCATGGCCGTCGGGGGCTTCCCAAGTCAGCTCGTCGACGTAGGGGCGGTGCAGATCCAGCTCTTTGAGGCTGCGACCGACCTTGGTTTCGAGCTCGGCTAGCGAGCCGATACACTCCATGTATTGGCCATCGTCGCTGACCCAGATCGGCAGCGGCGTGCCCCAGTAGCGTTCGCGGCTAACAGCCCAGTCGATGTTGTTGACCAACCAGTTGCCGAAGCGGCCATCCTTGATGTGATCGGGTACCCAGTTGATCTTCTGGTTGTTGTCGATCAGCTCTTGGCGGCGTGCGGTGGTGCGGATGTACCACGAACGCTTGGCGTAGTAGAGCAGCGGCGTGCCACAGCGCCAGCAGAACGGGTAGGAGTGGCGCACGCGAGCGCTCTTGAGCAGCAGACCGCGCTCTTTCAGGTTGGCGGTGATCAGCGGGTCGGCATCTTTGAAGAACTTGTCAGCGAAGCCGAGCGACTCGAATTCGGGCAGGGTCTGACCGCTCAGGTCGACCGAGAAGAGCGTCGGCAGGTCGTATTTGCGGCCGATCTCTAAGTCACCGTAGGCCGGAGCGATGTGGACGATACCCGTACCATCTTCCAAGCTGACAAAGTCATCGGCGATCACGCGGTAGGCTTGGTTCCAGTCGACGTTGTCGCCAGCGCCGGGCACACCTTCGAACAGGTTGTCGTAGCGCAGGCCGACCAGATCTTTGCCCACCCAAGTGCGCTCGATCTCGACGTCGTCGCCCAGCACCGACTTGATCAGAGCGGCTGCCATGACCAAGCGCTCGCCGTTGACGGTGGCTTGCGCATAGTGAGCATCGGGCTTGACACAGAGCGCGACGTTGGCAGGCAGCGTCCAAGGCGTGGTTGTCCAAGCTACCAAGCTTGCGCCAGCCAGCTCGGCCGCCAAGGGGTGGCTATCGCCGCTGCCGCCCGGGCCTTGCACACGGAACTTGATCCAGACCGAGGGGTCATCGACGTTGTCTTTGAAGCCCTGGCTGACCTCGTGGTCGCTGAGGCTGGTGCCACAGCGCGGGCAGTGCATGGTCACCTTGTAGTCGCGGAAGAGCAGATTTTGATCCCAGAGTCGGCGGAAGATCTGCCATTCGCTCTCGATGTACCAATTTTCGTAGGTAATATAACCATTAGGATCGAGCCAGTACGCGATGCGCTCGGTCATTTTGCGCCATTCTTGAATGTAGCGCCAAACACTCTCTTTGCACTTCTCGTTAAAGGCTGCGATACCAAACTTTTCAATATCTGGCTTGCCGTTGAAGCCTAACTCTTTCTCAACCTCAATCTCGACTGGCAAACCGTGTGTGTCCCAGCCCTCGCGACGGCCAATAATATGGTAGCCTTGCATCGCGCGGTAGCGCAAAATAATATCTTTAAACGAGCGAGCAATGACGTGGTGAATACCGGGCCGTCCGTTACTTGTGGGTGGCCCTTCAAAAAAGACAAACTTCGGCCCGTTTTTGTTGCCTTCGAGCGACTGTTCGACTATGCGCTCTGCCTTCCACCAAGCAAGGATGTCCTCTTCTAGACGAGGGAAGGAGACCTTCGCATCAACCGGCTGAAACATACAAAACTCCTCACAGGAATAACAAACATAAGTGCTTAATATATAGCACGTTCTCGCGAAAACGCAAACTTTTTATAAAGTTTGTGCGTTTGCGCTCCGGTCCTCCAACGGCTGGCCAGACCATAATCAGCAGTATACCGCTTTTAAGCGACTTGTCATACGAATATGTGCCGATTTTTGGTAGCTATTTTGAGTTTCACGCCTAACTGTCTCCACTTTTAGGCTTCAGACATGATAACAAATCCGCTTAAAGATTTGTCCCTTTTGCGATACGTAAAAACGAAAAACAAAATGGTCAAGTTCCGCTCTGCCGAAGGCCAACATTTGGTATGACCTGAAGCAGTGGTCTTCGCTCTGCGAAAGCTACGAAGTCTAGGCGTCTGTTTGGGTTTTGGGGCAGCCTTTCGGCGCACAGCTAAGCAGCCCGTTTCGGCGGGCGGGCTGTTGGTAGCCGTAGGCGGACGCGCTGAGGACCTTCTTGGGGAAGGGACCTTGCCGCCAGCAGCTTGAACCCAGCGATCTGATTTGTCCAAGTTCCTTCTTCTGCTTGGCTATGAGCCTAGCTGAAATGAGCCTGAAAGCTTGAAAGGATTGGTAACAGACAAGAGCGGCTGTCTGATCTAAGACAACCGCTCTTCGTTGAGTGAGACATCTGTACAAGTATTGGCTGCTAGAGCCCTTTTTTAGGAGAAAAATAAAAGTGCTGGGTGTGATTGAGCTCTTGTTGATGTTGGACCCGTTCTGCCAGCGCACGAACACTTTGGATCGGGCCCTCTAGGTCGTTCAAGGAAATAACTCGCTCCAGTTCACCCTGATAGGCTACCGACGATTGAATCAACATTCGTAGATAGTAGAGCCGATCGAGCGTATCGATCAGCCCTTGTAAAGCAGCATCGAACATGCTTTGGCGAAAGTGATCGATCGACAGTTCTTGGGTTGGTGCGTTAGCTGCTTGTATGGTTGGGCTTGGTTCGTTTTCGCCAACGACACGTGCGATCTCCTGATGTTGCATTGTCATAAGCACTACATTCCTTCCCAGCACAGCTACGCTATCGCACTGGAAAGCTATCTGAGGTAGAATAACCTCTCCTTACAGCTCGCGGGCGTGAGCGATCAGGTCGCTCAAGACACCAGCGGCTGTGACGTCGACACCTGCCCCTGGGCCACGTACCACTAAAGGCCGCTCGTTGTAGCGCTCAGTCGTGAACGAAATCAGGTTGTCAGCACCTTTAAGCGATGCTAAGGGATGGCTGAGTGGCAACTCACGGAAGCCTACGCTGGCTCCATCCTCTTTAACAGTTGCTACATAACGCAATACAGCACCGTTTGCGCGCGTTTGGGCGATACGCTCGCGATAGTGCTGATCGAGACTCTGAACCTGCTCCATAAAGCCTTCGACATCGAGGCTGGCCAGCTCGGGCGGATACCAGGCTTCAGGAGCGACATCGCTAAACGACCAATCGCGTCCACAGCTGCGGGCTAGAATCAGCGCTTTACGAGCAACATCCTGCCCGCTCAGATCGTCGCGCGGATCTGGCTCTGTCCAACCGAGGCTGCGGGCGATTTTGACCGATTCCGAGAGCGGTGCATCTTCTTCGAGGCGGCTGGAAAGGTAACCGAGCGTACCGCTCAGACAGGCTTCGATCTTCAGAATACGGTCGCCAGTATCGAGCAGGCTTTGCAGCGTGCTGATAACTGGTAGGCCAGCGCCAACGGTCGCCTCGTAGCGAGTCGCACCCGTGCTGGTCAGAGCCTTGAAGTGTTGGATCTCACCACACAAGGGGCGCTTGTTTGCTAGGGCGATGCGATGGCCGAGGCCGACCAGTTCGCTGAAGGCGGCTTCGAGGCCGTCTTGGGCCGTAACATCGATAATGATGGCTGGTTGCGAAGGTACAAGCTCGCGCCAGTCGGCCACTGGGCGAGCTTTGGACTGGCTGCGCAAGCTCTGGCCTTGGTTTTTAGCTGCCAGGGCCGCTTCGAGTTCAGCGGGGCTCAGCCCTTGGGCATCATACAGTGCAGCGCTACTATCGAGCAAAGCGTGATAGGTAAATATAATGTTATAACGTTGTGCGAGGATTGTGCGTTGTTGCAGCACTTGTTGGACGAGCGCACGTCCGACGCCACCGAGCCCTAATTGAATAAGTGGAATGACGGTCATGATATCTCCAAGCCATACAAAAGCAATTCAAGGTTGGCCTATCATAGCATACTCTGCTTGGCTTTATGATGCTCTTTTAGCTACTTTGCCGCGTTCTAAAGAGTCAAGGAGTTGTTGGGCAGGATGGAGTTTGTAGTGGAAGATGATATAGTATTAAGAATACCACACTTACTTGTTTATGGAATGAGCGTTATCTCCATCTAAAGTATGAGATCGGTCTGTTAGATCAACAGGATCGGCTTCGTACTCTATGCTCTGCATAAAAAAGATGAGATGTTGTACACTTATAGATAAACGGAAAGAGCTTGACATTTTTTCGCGTTTTTGATGCTCAAGTGAACCAATGCTCTACGATTCAGGCAACACGCTCTAACGATGTTATGCAGAAGCGCTCATGAAAAAGATTAAATTATTTGGCTTTCGATCTATCCGCGGGAAATTAACTTCTTCTTATGTGTTTGTGACCGTTTTAGCAACAATTGTATTAGAAGCTATTTTGGTCTTGTCTGCGGTTTGGTCGATTTACGCTCATGTATTTGTGCCCAAAACCGTAGCGCGCACCGCTGAACTGATCGCCTTGGCGGCCCGTTCTGGTTATATGCAAGGCGAGCCAGACCCCGTAGAGCTCCAAACCATACTTGGGCATCTTATTCAGCCTATTGAGCCGACTTCTGAGTATCCGCCCCATATGTATTTTAATATGCAGGTTGCCACGAGCCTGCAAGAAGCTGAACAGCGCGGCGAAATACGCTTCTCAGATATGCCAGCTCTTTGGCAAGTAACATCGGTTGTGTTGCTCGATCCCGCTGGCAGGGTGCTCGCCTCGAATCTGTCCGATGCCTATGAACAGGGCAGCTTACTGACCGAGATCGAAGTGCCCGAAGCTGCGAGTCTGATCTCTCAAGCTGTAGAAGCCGCCAAGCGTGGTGACGAAAACGCCGTCGCCTCGGTGAGCGGCGATCGTATTCGCCAGCCTATGGCGATCGCACCTATTTTAGGAAGCGACGAAACCTTTTACGGTTTAGCCTATGTGCGCTTCTCCCCACCTCCGCTGGTAGCGGTAATTAAGTTTATTCCGCTGCTCTTGCAGCGTAGCTTGGTGCCGATTCTGCTTATGAGTGTGCTGGTCGGCAGTGTTTTTGGGCTTGTGGCTGGTATGGGCATGACCAACCGTCTCAAACGTCTGAGCGATGCCAGCGCTGCCTTAGCTAAGGGTGATCTTTCGCAACATATCGAAGATAACTCGCGCGACGAGATCGGCCAATTGGGGCGCCAATTCAATACCATGGCCGACCAACTAGGCGAAAATTTCCGTTCGCTCTATCGTTTAGCTGAGCAAAATGCCCAACTGGTCGAACAAGCCGCGCAACTCGCTACCGTCGAAGAGCGCAATCGCTTGGCGCGCGACCTGCACGACACGGTTAGCCAAGAGCTGTTTAGTTTGACGATGTTGGCGGCAGCGGCCCAAAGAGTGATCCGTAGCGACCCCGAATTGGCAGCAGCCCAGTTAGAAGAGATCCAAGAGACCTCTAAGCGCGCCCTTCAAGAGACGCGCAGCTTGATCTTCGCGTTGCGTCCGGCTATGCTCGACAATCGCGGTCTGGCCCCGGCCCTGCGCGATCTGATCCAAGGCACGCGCGAACGCCAAGGCTTAGATGTCGAGCTGTTTATCTCCGGTGAACGACTTTTGCCGCTCGAGCAGGAACAAGCCTTCTTTCGCATCGTTCAAGAGGCGCTCGCCAACGTGGTTCGCCATAGTGGAGTACGCCAAGCCAGCGTCTCGCTGACCTATGGCGATAAAGAGACCTGCCTTGAAGTGAGCGACCGCGGGCGCGGCTTCGATGTTACGGCGGCGCGTAACCCACGCTGTATCGGCCTCGATAGCATGGCCGAGCGCTCCAAGGTTTTGGGCGGCAGCTTTTCGATCGAAAGTGAGATCGGGCGCGGCACAACTGTGCGGGTACGTATTCCGGTTTCAAAAGAAGAAGTGTTAGAGCGATATTCGAGATAATCTCAACAACATACTCTCACAAGGAAGAGGTTTGAGCATGACTAGCGAACCAATACGAGTGCTACTTATCGATGACCATGCCGTGGTGCGGCGCGGTCTGCGCGCCTTTCTCACCACCTATGAAGAGATCGAAGTGGTAGGAGAGGCCGAAAGTGGTGCCGAAGGCATTGAACTTGCCCGCCAGCTTCTTCCCCATGTCGTGCTGATGGACTTGGTGATGGAAGGCATCGATGGAATCGAAGCGACCCGCCAGATCCGCACGATCAGCCCGACCACCCAAGTGATCGTCTTGACAAGCTATAGCGAAGATGAGCGTATCTTTCCAGCCATCAAAGCTGGAGCGCTTTCCTACCTCTTAAAGGATATCGGCCCCGACGACTTGGTGCGCGCCATCAAAGCGGCTCGCCAGCTTGAAGCGACCCTGCACCCAACCGTCGCCTCGCGCATGATCCAAGAGCTATCGGGTTCGCGCACCTCGCCGCTCGACGAGCTGACCGAGCGTGAACGGCATGTGCTGGCCTGTATCGCGCGTGGCCTCAACAACTTCGATATCGCTCAAGAACTCTCGATCAGCGAGCGCACTGTCAAGACCCACGTCAGCAATATCTTGTCGAAGCTGCACCTGCAAGACCGCACCCAAGCCGCGCTGCTGGCGCTGCGCGAAAAGCTTGTTCCGCTTGAACAGCGCTAAAGCAAGCATCCCTTCTTTGGCTATCGGCTGCCGTATTTTGCGGGAGAAGAGCTGGAGATACGTGCCAAGTACAGAGAAAGCAAAACCCTTCGACTAGTTGTTTCTAAGCTAGCCGAAGGGTAGTTTTTTAGTTCTGCGGCGAGATCTCTACCTTCCATTCGGTCCTTGGCGCGTCCGCCTACGGCTACAAAGTCGCCGCCCAGCATGTCCCCACACCAAGCGCCCTGTCTTAACGACCTGCGCTCTCGCAACACAAGGAAATAATACCAAATCCGTTTAGAGACTTGCGCTTTTATAACGCAGAAAACCAAAATCCGAGAAAGAGTTGTGTGAAATTCCACACAACAACATATAGTCAAGTTCCACTCTGCCGAAGACCAAATAGAAAGTAATCAATCGGATTTGGTATAAAATCGAGAAAAGACAAAAGATAATTGTGTTCCGCTCACACAAAAAACCAGTCAGCAAAGCGTAAACGCCCAGCTGGCTGGTCTTGTTTCCTTCAGCCTAGGCAAGGCCCATAATGCTGCGCACTTGGTCGTGCGGCAACGCATGTACGATGCGGCCTTTGTAGCCGACCATGGTGGTCGCAGCGATCATCGCATTCAAAATCGCTTCCTCGACAGCCTCGGCGGCAGCATCGAAGAGCGGATCGAGCTGGGGATGATCGACCATCTGCACGCTGCGGAGCGGCTCGCTGGCGCCGTTTGGAATCTTATTGCCCGTGCTCCACGCCATAAAGATATCGCCGCTGCCGTTGTGACCCGTGCCGCCTACGCGCGCAAGGCCGACCGTGGCGCGCCGCGCCAGTCGCTGACACTGAATCGGCAAAAGTGGCATATCGGTCGCCAACAAAATGATGATCGAGCTCATCTGCTGGCGCGGGTTTTGGTAGCCCTCGAGCTTCGAGAAGTCGATGCGTTTGCCGACCGGAACACCGTTGATCCGCAAGAGATGGGACGAGCCATAGTTGGCCTGCACCAGCGCGCCGACCGTCCATTCGCCACCCTTCGGGTTTGGAAAGCGACGCGATGAGGTGCCCGTGCCACCTTTGAAGCCGTGGCAGATCATACCGGTGCCGCCGCCCACATTGCCCTCGGCGATCGGACCATCGCTAGCAGAGTTCAGGGCGGCAACCACATGCTCGGGCCGCACATACAAGCCATTGATGTTGTTCAAAACACCGTCGAAGGTTTCGCCGACGACGGGTAGCATCCAATATTCGAGATCGCGGTTTTGGTTGGCATAGCGAATAATACCTTCGTGAGCGGCACCAACGCTGTGGGTATTGGTCAACACGATCGGCGTGGTCAGCATGCCCGATTCGTTGATCCAAGCTAGACCCGATAGCTCGCCATTGCCATTGAAGACGGCGCTGCCAGCAAAGAGGTGTTGGTCTAAGATTTCGGCATGGGGCAGAACGGCGGTTGCGCCTGTGCGGGCAGCATTATCGCCTTCGCCTTCGATCAGGGTTGTATAGCCGACGCGTACCCCAGCCACATCAGTGATGGCGTTGTGGGGGCCTGTAGGGAAATCGCCAATGGTAATGCCTAAATCACGTAATCGGGTCATGTTGTAACATCCTTAAAGATTGCAATTTGCAGAATACACGCAATAGTAGCATAGTGTATCAGTAGCAGCTTCGCTGTGAACCTTTGTTGTTTTAATGGTACACTGAGCTCATGCAGACAGATCACTTACCACCTTTACTTGCGATTATTGGGCCGACTGCGGTGGGTAAAACCGCTTATGCTATCGAATTAGCCCAACGATATAACGGCGAGATCGTTTCGGCCGACTCGCGCCAAGTCTATAAAGGCATGGAGATCGGCACCGCCCAGCCCTCGCCAGCCGAGCTTGCCGCTGTTCCTCACCATTTGTTTGGCTTTTTGCAGCCCGACGATGAGTTTTCGCTTGGTACTTACGTTCGTTTGGCCAAGGCCGCCATCGCCGATATCACTCGGCGCGGTAAACTGCCGATACTAGTCGGGGGTACGGGCCAGTATGTCGCCGCCATTTTGGACGGTTGGCAGGTTCCCGAAGTTGCACCTCACCCCGAGTTGCGCGCCGAGCTAGAGGCTCAAGCCGCAGCCGAGGGCCATCAGGCGCTCTACGATCGCTTGTTAGCAGTCGACCCAGTTGCCGCCGAAAAGATCGCGCCTACCAATCTGCGCCGTGTCATCCGCGCGCTCGAGGTCTATTTGGTGACGGGCCAGCCGATCTCGCAGTTGCAGCGACGCGAGCCGCCACCCTACCGCATGCAAACGCGCTGGATCGTGCGCGAGCGCGACGAACTCTACGAGCGAATCGATCGGCGTGTCGATCAGATGATGCAGGCGGGCCTGCTCGATGAGGTGCGCGCTCTGCTGGAAGCTGGCTATGGTTGGCAGCTCTCGGCTATGTCGAGTCTGGGTTATATTCAGTTTCGCCCCTACTTTGAAGGCCAAGCCGACCTCGAGAGTTGTGTCACCCGTTTGAAGTACGATACCCACGCTTTTGCGCGCCGCCAAGACACTTGGTTCCGGCGTCTGCCCTACCTTGTGCAGATCCCTGCTGATCAGTTGACGTATGATGCTTGGTAGAGCTAAGCGGCACGCTGTGTAACAAAGAGGAAGTGAAGATGGCCTTGAAGCGCCTCAGCCTTTTAACTATTCTCTGTCTTCTCTTAGCAAGCTGTGGCTGGTTGCAAGCCAGCAAGCGCGGCGTGACCGAAGGTAAGCAGTTGCCCGACGCTACCTTTATCAGTATGAGCGGACAGACATTTTCGCTTGAAGGTCTGCTTGGTCAGCCCTTAATTATCAACTTTTGGGCGACTTGGTGTGCTCCCTGTCGCGAAGAGATGCCTTTGCTTGAAGCTGCCGAGAAACAGCTTAAGCGCACTGGCCTTCAGGTGGTGGCGATCACCTCAGAAACCAGCGATGTGGTCTATCCTTATCTGGTTGAAAATGATCTCGGCTTGCAGGTCTTACTCGATAGAGATGGCAAGGCAGCCAAAGACTATCAGATCCAGTACCTGCCAACGACCTTTTTCATCGATAGCACGGGCAAAATTATAGCACGACACACCGGTCAGCTTTACGGCGAGACGCTTTCGAACTATTTAGAGCAGTTGGTTGGCGAAGGACTTGAAGAACTGCCAGTGCTGGAAACCCAGTACCCGCTTCCGCCATGGCACCCTCAAGTCCCGGCTACGCCGTCGCCCACGCGTGTGCGCCTGCAAAGCTAGGCTTGGCTGTTGCGCAGCCATTCCCCACTTTTGCCGCCGCGCTTCTCTTCGAGCTGAATAGCTGTGATCTGCATGCCGCGATCGACAGCTTTGCACATATCATAGATCGTCAGAGCTGCGACGCTCACCGCTGTAAGCGCCTCCATTTCTACGCCGGTTTGGCCTTTGGTGCGCACTTTGGCCTCGATCCGTAAGCCCTTTCCTTCCTCTGGGCTGATCGTAAGCGACACGTGGGTCAACATCAGCGGATGGCAGAGCGGAATCAGCTCTGACGTGCGTTTGGCAGCCATGATCCCCGCGATGCGAGCCGTAGCGATCACATCGCCTTTGGCGATCGATCCTTCGCTGATCAGGGCTAGGGTTTCGGGTTGCATCAGCACCATGCCCGATGCGATCGCTTCGCGCGATGTCTCGGCTTTGGCTCCCACATCGACCATATGGGCTTGGCCTTGGGCATCGAGATGGGTCAATTGCGGCTTCTCCGACTGTTCGTTATTCACCGTATCTGCTCCTCTGAACTGAAAGAATCTTTGATATATCGTCGACTACTGGGCGTTTTTGCTCTTTGGTAGAGCGCGACTTCTCTTTGGCCGCAGCTTTTGGTCTGCAAGAGCGCTGTCTTTGAGAGGGTGCCCGACTTGGTAGCCGTAGGCGGACGCGCTGGCAGCCCTTTTGAGATGGTGGCGATCTTACCGCCATGACTTTGTAAGGAAAGCATTTCGTACAAAGCGCGCTGTCTCTCGGGCCCTTAGCCGATTGTGGCAGTGTAGCACGCCTTGCTTGGAGGCAGCGAGCCAACGACAGAAGGCGACTTGGTATGCGTATGCTTTGGCCTAGAGCGAAAGTAGTGCCTCTGGTGGTGGATAAATGGGCGTTGACTATCTTTGTTTGGCTGCATGTTTTCGCACGATTCTACCATGCTTTGTGGGAAAAAAGCACACTTTTTCGGTTTTTTTGATAACAATTCCATGCAGCCGAATCCAGGACTATAGTCCTACCTATAGACTGGCATGAGTACTAGAAAAAACCTTTACACTTCCGTACATTTGGTAATAAATTTAATGAAAAAGATACCTTATTAAGAAAATATCTACCGCAATTTAACATAATTCTCTATTAGTGTTTATCGTAAAACGATTTTTGAAGGGACTAATCGAAAATGGGGCCGAAATCGGTCTGCAAATTGCTTGAATTCTGTATTTTCGTGGTATATAATAGGGCAGCCGTGGGGCAAAGTGGGGCAAAGTGGGTAAACAAACCTATTCCTACAAATTAGAACAAAAAATAAGGTAGAACAAGTGTTTCTAGGCGAATACGCGCACAGTATAGATGAAAAGGGCCGAGTCGCAGTACCGGCACGTTTTCGCGAAGAACTTCGCGAAGGCATCATCTTGACGCGCGGCTTCGATCACTGTCTACAAGTGTATCCCCACGCAACCTTTGATCAATTACGCCAACGAGTGAATGAGCTTTCGATCGGCAATGTGAATGTGCGCAACCTGCGACGCCTTTTGTTCGCGGGTGCGGCCGAGGTCGAGCTTGATAAGCAAGGTCGTGTCCTCATTCCGCAAAACTTGCGCGAATACGCCGGTTTGAGAGGTCAAGCTATTTTGGTTGGTAACGATACCTATTTTGAGATTTGGTCTGAAGAACGCTGGCAGTCCATTTTGGAAGCGATCGATAACAGTGGTAGCCATTTGGCTGAACAGCTCGCTGCCTTGGGAGTATAGATTTGCTTTCGTTTGAACATACGCCAGTGCTCTTGGCGGAAGTTGTGGAAGGGCTTGCACTCAAGCCCGGTGCTTGTTGGGTTGATGGAACGCTTGGTGGTGCAGGCCATGCTTTGGCATTGCTCGAGCGAACCGCTCCCAATGGACGTTTGATCGGTATTGATGCCGACCCGGCTGCTCTGGCTGCGGCTGAAGCTCGCTTACGGGCCGCCCTAGGCGACAGCTACGAGCAGCGCGTGACCTTAGTGCACGGACATTTCGACCAATTAGATGAGATCGCTGCTCGTCTGCACATATCCGCCCTCGATGGAGTGTTGTTCGACCTTGGAGTCTCTTCCCATCAGCTCGACACACCTGATCGAGGGTTCTCGTTCCTACACGACGGGCCACTCGATATGCGTTTGGACCCCACCCAAGGGGAGACGGCTGCCGATCTGCTTGCTTATAGTGACGAACGAACGATAGCCGATCTGATTTTTCAGTATGGTGAAGAACGGGCGTCGCGCCGTATAGCACGCGCCATTGTTGAACAACGTCGTAGCAAACCGCTAACTACTACTGCCGAACTTGCTGAGCTTGTGACGCGCGCGTTGGGTGGAAGACGGGGCCAGATTCATCCGGCTACCCGTACATTTCAGGCACTACGTATCGCTGTCAATCAAGAATTGAGACGCATCGAACGAGTTTTACCCCAAGCTGTTGACTTGTTGCGACCCGGTGGGCGTTTGGCTGTGATCAGCTTCCATTCGCTTGAAGACCGGATAGTAAAACAGTTTATGCGAGCTGAATCGGGCTATGCAGGCGGCGATAACCCGGCAACCGGGCCAGTTCGATTAGAGATCATTACGCGCAAGCCACTTGTAGCGAGCGACCAAGAACAGCGCCAAAACCCGCGGAGCAGAAGCGCTAAACTGCGTATCGCTGAACGGGTTGACGAAGCTTAGGGGAAGTTCATCGACTCGCTGCTTAACTCAACAGAGCGAAGATGCACTATACAGGTATTGGATTATAGCCTCGGAGATGCAATATGGCTGTCAATACTCGCAGAATCTTTCCACTTCAGCAGGCCAAAGAGCGACGAGGCTCGGTATCGCGCTATTTAGAGCTTGATGGCAGTCGTTACCTCTTGGGTGCAATTATTCTTCTTTGTTTGGTGAGTTTGATTGCATTGGCACAAACCGGTGTTGTGGCTACGAAAGGCTATGAGATTTCGCAGCTTGAACAAGAACGGGTGCAACTGCTGCGCGAGCGATCGCAGCTTCAAATGCGGCTAGCAGCTGCTCAATCACTCCATGAAGTTCAACGTCGCGCTTTGGTGCTGGGCCTTAAGCCAATGACCGAGGATCAAGCGATCTATATGATTGTGCCAGATACGATAATGAACTCCCCACTCTCTCTGTCTCAATCTGTTCCTGCCGATGATACCTCAGCAGAATCTTTAATTGATTCCAATGAAGATTTACCGTAGGGCTTATGGCAACACGAACAGCAACGAGTACGCTTAAAAAACAACAGTCTCGCCCTGTTGCCATTTCTCGATGGCGTATCAGAGCGTTGCTTTTTTTAGTGCTGCTTTTAGTTGTTCGGATTGCGATACGTTTGGGCGAAGTCCAAGTGTTGCAACACGAGCAACTTTCGACTATGGCCCGTGGCGAGATCGATCAGCAAGTGACCTTAATGCCAGAACGCGGTGTAATTAGCGATAGCGCCGGCAATGTTTTGGCTATGGATGTTGATCGCGAGAGCCTTTGGGCTGTGCCGAAGTATATTGATCCTGAACGCGCTCCTCGTTTAGCGCTTACCCTCGCGACCCTGTTAAAACGCGACCCCAACGAGATTCAAGAGATCCTCACCAACGATAAACTCTACTGGTTGCCTGTTGCGCGCTGGCTCGACCCTCAAGTTGCCGAACAGATCGAACTGCTTGAGGAGCCGGGCCTAGTCTTGCAATACGAACCGCGCCGCGTCTATCCGCAAGGCTCGTTTGCAGGGCAGGTTGTGGGTGCGGTCAACAACAACGGCGACGGTATTAGCGGCGTTGAAAGCTACTTCAATAGTGAAGTGAAGGGCATTACGGGTACCTTAACCGCCGAGTGGGACAGCCACTCTAACCCGATCTGGATCGCCCCCTATGAGAAGCAGCCCGCTCGCGATGGTGCAGACCTGACTCTCACGATCGATCCCTTGATTCAGCACACTATCGAGACCGCGCTTGAGGAGGCAGTGGTGCAACACCAAGCCTCGGGCGGCACTGTGATCGTGATGGATACCAAAACGGGCGCGGTTTTGGGAATGACGAGTTATCCGTTCTTCGACCCAAATAACTGGCAAGACTATCCTGCCGAACAGTGGCAAAACCCAGCTGTTAGCACGCTCTACGAGCCAGGCAGTACCTTCAAAATCATTACAGCCGCTGCGGCCCTGCAGTCGCGCAAGGTGACCGCCGACACCACCGTTTATGATGGTGGTGTGATCTCGCGCTATGGCGAGACGCTCGGTAACTGGAATCGCGCGGGCAATGGGGAGCTCGATCTCTCTAAGATGCTTTACTATTCGAGCAACGTGGCTGCGCTGCAATTTATGGAGCTGACGGGCGAGGAAGCGTTTTATGCTACGGTCGAACGCTTCGGCTTCGGCAAACCGACCGGAATCGATATCGGTGGCGAACAAGCGGGAATTGTGAACTGGCCCGGCTCGCCCGACTACAACCCGATCGTGCCTCTAACCAACAGCTACGGTCAAGGTATTGCGGTCTCGCCGTTGCAGATGGTGCGTGCTATGGCGGCTATCGCCAACGATGGCCTGATGATGCGCCCTTATGTGGTTGCCAAACGCTGCCTGGAAGATAATTGTGTCGAGACCCAGCCTGAAGAAGTCGGCCAAGTTGTCGATAAAGAGGTCGCTTGGACGATTCGCCAAATGCTGATTCACTCGGCGAACCACTATGCTGGTGTGGTTTGGGGCAGTCGAACAGGCAACTATGGCGATGCTTGGTTGGTGCCGGGCTATGCTATCGGTGCCAAGACAGGAACTTCGTCGATCCCTGATGGTCGTGGTGGCTATGAACCCTATACGATCGGTTCGGTGCTCGGCTTCGGCCCCAACGATAACCCACGCTACGCTGTTTTGGTAAAGATCGATCGACCGAAAGACGATATTTGGGGTGTCAATACCGCCATTCCGGTTTACCATAAGATTATGGAGCAGTTGATGCGTTATGCGCGAATCGCTCCCGATCCTGCTTTACGCAGCGAAGGACAATAGCCAGACCAGTTGGATGTCGATCTGCGCTTGTAGTGGCCCTGTTCGAAAGAACTGGATGATTATGCTACAATGCCGCCAAATACCCAATAGATAGAGGAGGGCGGCGTGCTTAGCCTAGTGCATATTCTGTACGGCGTCCAACGGAAAGCAATGCGGCAAATGCCGACAATACCGGCGCACTGGCAGGATGTGGGTATTCACGATATTGTGAGTGACTCGCGCGAAGTCAGTCCGGGGTCATTGTTTGTAGCGATCGCAGGCGAACGAACTGACGGCCATCATTATCTAGCTGATGTGGCTGCGCGTGGTGCGCAGGCGGCTTTGGTGAACCGAGAGAAAGTGCCTGCCGATCGGCCCCTTGCTGAGAGCGGACGCGCATGGGTGCTGGTAGATCCAGCAACTGGCGATGGACTCCTTCAAGCGACAACAGATGCTTTTTTACTGATCGCAGTCGATAACCCTGAAATGGCGCTGCAGCGCTTGGCTGCTTATCACCGTCGCCAACTAGCCGTTACGTTGGTTGGTATTACGGGAAGCGTCGGTAAGACTTCGACTAAAGAGGTCGTTGCAGCTGTGCTGGGTCAGCGTTTTCGCACCTTAAAAAATAAGCGTAGTTACAACAGCGATGTCACTGTTCCGATCAGTTTGTTACATTTGAGCCACGACCACGAGGTCATGGTTCAAGAGATGGGCATGTGGGCACCGGGCGAGATCCGTTTCTTATGCAGCTTAGCGCTCCCTAAGATCGGTATTGTAACTAATGTAGGGCCTACCCACCTCGAGCGCATGGGCAGCATCGAAGCGATCGCTAACACCAAGGCAGAATTAATTGAATCGTTGCCAGTGGATGGTATTGCAATATTGAATGGCGACGATGAACGTGTTCGCGCGATGCAGGCTCGAACACGGGCGCGCAGCTTTTTTTATGGTTTGCAGCCCCACAACGATCTGTGGGCCGATCAGGTTCAGTCGTATGGTCTCGATGGCATCGCTTTTCGGGTCCATTATCGCGATGAGGTCGAAGCCTTCCGCGTGCGTTTGATCGGGCCTCACCACGTTTATAGCTGTTTGGCTGCGATTGCGACAGCCTTGCAACTCGGCATGAACTGGGAAGAGATACGCCTTGGTCTGAGCGCAGACGAAATGGAAACGCGAATCGTTACGCTTACTGGCCTGAATAAGTCCATTTTGATCGATGATAGCTACAATGCTGCCCCGATCTCTACGGTTGCCGCGCTCGATCTGTTAGCTACACTCCCAGGGCGTAAAATCGCCATTTTGGGTGATATGCTTGAATTGGGCAGTGTTGAAGAAGAAGGTCATCGCCAAGTCGGGCGGCGCGTTTCGAAGGTGGCTGATGAACTGTTTGTTGTTGGAAAACGTGCTCGTTGGGTCGCCGAAGAGGCGCTTGCCCAAGGCATGCCCGCCGAGCGTGTCCATATAGCTCAGACGAATGCAGAGATTGTTACGATGGTGAAGCCATTCTTGCAGCCAGAGGATAAAGTGTTGATCAAAGGCTCGCGTGGTGCCGCCCTCGAAGAGGTTGTGTCTGCATTACGACACCGATCTGAGGAGGCTTAGAGATATGGAAACCTTACGCGCCCTGCTGGTTCAAGATATGGCGAGAGCTCTGCTTTTGGCCTCTGCTGCGTTCTTTTTAACGCTTTTTACCGGACAGTATTGGATCCGGCTTTTGCGCGCCAAGAAGATCGGTAAACAGATCCGAGCAGAAGGCCCTCAGAGCCACCAAGTTAAGACCGGCACGCCAACCATGGGTGGCATCATCATTGTGGTGCCCGTCGTGGTGCTTACGATTATCTTCAACCTTGTGCCTGATCGACTCTCGATCCTCTTGCCTCTGGCTGTGCTTATCAGCTTTGCGGTGCTGGGTGGCATGGATGACTATCTTTCGTTGGTCGGCACGAAATCGAAGACCTATGGCTTTACGAGTCGCCACAAATTTATTCTGACATTCTTGATCGCTCTCGCGGCGAGCTTGGTTTTATACCTGCCTAAGCCGTTTGGCTTAGAGAATTATGGTCAGGTACGTATTCCCTTCTTCTCAGAAGCGGTCAATATTGGACCATGGTTTATTCCGTTCGCAACTTTTATCATTATTGGAACGAGCCATGCCGTTAACTTGACCGACGGCCTCGACAGTTTGGCGGGCTGGAACCTCACTCTAGCCTTTGGGGCTTATGGGGTCATCACCTTCCTCGATGGCGACTTTACCAATCTGATGGCCTTTAGTTTCACCTTGGTTGGAGCGTGCGCCGCCTTTTTGTGGTACAACGCTCATCCAGCTCAAGTGTTTATGGGCGATCTGGGTTCGCTCTCGTTGGGAGCGGTACTGGCCGTTATCGCCTTGCAGTCGCAACAGTGGTTACTACTACCTGTTGTAGGTGCTGTATTTGTGGTCGAAGCCCTGTCCGTCATTATTCAGGTTGGCTACTTTAAGTGGACCAAGCGCCGTTTTGGAGAGGGCCGTCGAATCTTTCGTATGTCGCCTTTGCACAACCACTTCGAACTGTCGGGCTGGAGCGAGACGCAGGTTATGCAGCGTTTTGTTTTGATCGGCACAGTCGCTGCTATGGTAGGCATCTCGTTGGCGCTTACCTATACAACCGTCAATACGCCCAGTCAGCCAGCAAGTCATTCTACCCAGCAGGTTGAAGCGATAACCGTGCAGGCTTCAGAATAAGAAACGAACAAGTTGTGGAAACTACACCCTATCAACAACAAGACGATCAGCGTCCTCCTGTTAGCGAGGGTGATGTCGTTCAGCAACCACCGTTTGGCCCGCCGCCTCAGCCGCAGCGGGTCATGGTGCGCATGCCCACCAGTCGGGTGATCGCTGTTTGGATCCTGCTGGGCCTCAACATCTTGCTCTACATCGTCTCGATGATTTTAAGCTTTTGGGCAGGGCAAACCGACTTCTTGCAGCCTGCAAATTGGGTCTTGCAATTCCTTGGTTGGAAAGAGAATGTTCTGATCTATCAGGGCGAATACTGGCGCTTACTGACCTCCATGTTTCTGCATGGAAGTCTTATCCATATCTTTTTCAATGCCTATGCTCTCTATGTCTTCGGTACGGAAGTCGAGCGTATGTATGGCACGGCCCGCTTTTTGACAATCTATTTTGTAGCGGGCTTAGTTGGAAGCGTCGCTTCTTATCTCTTTTCGGCCTACCCGTCGGTCGGTGCGAGCGGTGCGATCTTTGGTCTTTTTGGCGCGCACGCGGCTTTTTTCTATTTAAACCGCAAGGTCTTGGGCGACTTCGCCAAAATGCAGTTGCAAAGTATGGCTGGCCTGCTGATCATCAACCTCTTGATCGGCTTCAGCGGCTCGCGCATCGACAACTACGCCCATATCGGAGGTTTGATCGGTGGTGCGATCGTGGGTGCGGCTTTGACAGCGCGCTTTAGTGTTGAGCGTCAACTGCTGCAGATCGTCTTGCACCGAGTTTTTAGCCCTTATGGTTGGGCGGCGGCGGCTGTGGTCTTGTTGGTTTTAGTAAGTGCGGTTCGCTTGATCGATCCGCCCTGTATCGTTGGTATCCAAGGGCGCCAGTTACTCATTCAAAGCTGCTCAATCGTGGTGGGCGCTGGCTCTACCTAAGGGGCGACAGAGGCTATGATTTTCGAAACCACCAAACGGAAACCTGACTATATCCTACTTGCGGCCATCGGGGCACTTGTCGCGGTAGGCCTAGTTATGGTATATAGTGCAAGTTTTGTAGATGCCTTCATGCAACAAGAGAACCAGTTCTATTACCTCTTTCGCCAGTTAACCGGCGCATGTATTGGAACTGTGGGCATGTTGGTTGCACGACGGGTCAACTATACCGTTTGGCGGCGCTATTCGGTTCATCTCATGGGCTTGGCGCTGATCTTATTGATGCTTGTGTTGATCTTGCCAGCCTCTATGACGATGGTTAACGATTCGCGTTCCTGGATACGCTATGGAGCCTTCAGCTTTCAGCCATCGGAATTCGCCAAACTAGCGCTGATTGTCTATTTCTCTGACTGGCTTTCGCGGCGCGGTGAGAAGCTCAACAACGTGACCTATGGTTTGATACCGTTCGGCGTGATGCTCGGCATCGTCTGTGGCCTTGTGATGCTCGAACCAGACCTCGGCACGACGGTTGTGCTGGTGATGATCGCTGGCATGATCTATTTTGCAGCAGGTGCGAACTTGCTGCATATCGGTGGTGCGGTCGGCCTAGCCGTTATAGCATTCTGGGTCTTTATTGGTTTGACCGGCAAAGTTGCCCGTATTCAAGCCTTTCAAGACCCGTGGAAGTATTACGATACCTCAGGTTATCAGCCAGTGCACGCGCTCTATGCACTGGGAAGCGGTGGCTTTTTTGGTGTAGGTTTGGGCCAGGCGCGTCAGAAGTTTCTTTGGCTGCCTCAAGCGCATACCGATGCTATTTTTGCTATTATCGGTGAAGAGTTGGGCTTGATCGGAACCTTATTGGTTCTGGGCGGCTTTTTGCTTCTAGCCTATCGTGGTTTTCGAATTGCGGGTCGCGCACCTGATCCGTTTGCGACATTAGTAACAGTCGGTATTACTTCATGGATTGTCTTTCAAGCCTTGTTGAATATCGCTGTCGTGACTTCGTTAGTGCCTTTTACTGGCATAACACTACCATTTTTATCCTATGGTAGCTCTTCGTTGATGATGTGTATGATCGCTATGGGAGTGCTGCTCAACATTTCGCAGCATGTTCGTGACCGAGAGACGACTCGCCAAAGCGATTCGTTGGCTCAGGTTATACCACAGCTTCAAGCCAGCTTAGCCGCCGTGCCTGCTTGGGGCCGTGAGCGGTGGTCGCGCTTGTGGGACACTCCTCATCGTTCTAGCACGCGCAAACGGCGTACACAGCAGCGGCGAACAGGGCGTACACGTCTTCGTTAAACGTATTCTTGGTGCGGTCTGTTCCGTCGAAAAATAAGGAGTGAAGAGGCGATGCAGTATCTCATTGCTTTTACGCTCGATCAACCCTTGGTTATGGGGTTGCAATCAGTGACTCTGCAGGTCAATGGATACTTGATCCTCCTGTTTTTCATTGCTGTAGGTGCCTATATCGGCTGGGCACGCGGCATTCGAGCCTTGTTGACCATGGCTTTGATGTCGGTGTTTGCCTATATTTTGTGTGTGCAGAGCGGGCAACTCTTTATCTCAATTATTAACCGTCTCTATCAGAATGGGCCGCGCTTGCTGGCTTTTTTGCTCAATCGCGATATTAATAGCGCTTTTGTACCGGACCCCTTGATCGAGCCGGGCTTTACTATTCCGCTCTTCTTTCGCTTCGTCTTCTTTCTGCTCTTGATCGCTTTTGGCTGGTTTTTTCGCCAAAAAGCCATCTGGTATCAGAGTCAACCCGACGATAACAAAGAGCCCTACGCCCGAACCTTGGGTGCCGTGTTAGGTGGCTTTATCGCGACCTTGTGGACAGCAGCCATGGTGAGCTTCTGGGTTGAGCTGGTGAATGCAGGTCAAGCGTTCGGCGGTTTCCTTGCAACCGTTTTTTACGCTTTGCCAGATATCACACCCTATATGACTGCTTTGATCACGATTTTCTTTATTTTGCTGGGTGTGATTATTCTGTTCAATTTACCAAAATTAGCGAAATAGCTTGCGCGTTGGCAAGGGTGCTGACTTGTCAACACAGCCTTGTTCAGTTTATAGAGCTCGGCTGGCGAAGCAGGTGCACATGGGCTTCGCAAACTCTGTGCCAGATACTCACACAGACCCAATCACGCTGTATGGTGACTGATGTGAGGATCTCGCTGTAGCTGCGAAGATGTTCGTGGCGGTCGGGAAGTTGTGCTCAGGCAACAAGGAGTGAGGAGTTTATGCGTAGTCTCGCTGCCCTTACACTCGATCTACCCTTGGTGGTTGCGTTACAAGTGCTAACCATTAGCATCAATGGTATTATGATCCTTTTGGTGTTAATCGGCATCGGCTTTTATATCGGTTGGATGCGGGGTATCCGCGCTATTTTGACGATCGCGCTTTTTACGGTGGCAGCCTACCTTTTATGTGTGCAGGGCGGACAGACTCTTATTACAGTTGTAAATCGCTTTTACCAGAACGGCCCGCGTATCGCAGCCTTCGCTTTGGGGCGCGACTATACGGCTGAGCCATTGCTCGACCCATTGATCACACCAGACTTCGCTATTCCACTCTTCTTTCGTTTTATGCTTTTTATAGCACTTATCGCCTTCGGCTGGTTCTTTAACGCCAAGCCGAAGTGGTATAAAGCACAGCCTGATACCAAGGGTGAGCCGCTTGCACAGATCTTGGGAGGGTGTATCGGGGGCTTTATTGCCTTACTGATCGTCAGTGGGCTTACCGCATTCTGGGTTGATTTGGTCAATAGCGGAGCAGCTTTCGAGGGCTGGATCGCAACCATCTTTTATGCCCTGCCTGATGTAACGCCGTTTGTACCAACCCTGATTGTGATCTTTTTCTTGTTGTTGGGTTTCATTCTTGTCTTTAACCTCCCCAAACTCTGGAAAGCCTAACGAGTTCTCCACTCGTGGGGAGAAGAGAGAAGAGCGAAAGACCCAACTGGGTGCCAAATCTCGGCCCAGTTGGGTCTCTATCCCCAAGAAGCCCTCAGAACTGTTCAATACCGTGCGTTTCTAGCAACTTCTTGACTATAGATACGATTGCGTGTTATAGAACACAGTACAATAGATTAGGTATCTATTGTAATAAAGCGTTTTTTCCGCATAGTAATATAGAAACTGGGTTTCGATGCATTACCACATTGTTGGTATCGCGGGCGCAGGAATGAGCGCCATCGCCAATATTCTGCTCGATCAAGGGCATTCGGTGAGTGGTTCGGATCTGAATACGAATCAGCTCACTAACGCGCTGCAACAGCGCGGTGTGACGATCTATAAGGGCCACGATGCGCGCTACATCGTGGGGGCCGATGTTGTTTTGGCTACTTCGGCGGTGCCTAACCAGCATCCCGAGCTGTTGGCGGCCCAACAGTCGGGGATTGCCATCTACCGCCGAGCTCAACTATGGCGCGAATGGTCGCAACAGCGCGACGTTATCGCTGTGGCTGGTACGCATGGCAAAACAACCACAACTGCGATGATCGCTTTAGTGCTTGAGCGTGCTGGTTTGAATCCTGGCTTCTTGATCGGTGGCTATTCGCCCGATTTAGGCACCAACGCTCGCTGGGGCGATCCCAACGCGCCGTTTGTGATCGAAGCCGATGAATATGATCGCACCTTCTTGTCGCTGCGTCCTAAGATCTCGGTGATCACCAATGTCGAATGGGATCATGTCGATATTTATCCGTCGCGCGACGAGTATGAGGCAGCGTTTGCCCTCTTTGCGGCCCAGAGTCAGTGTTGTATCGTCGACGAGAGTTGGGCTGCCAAACCCGCTTCGGGTGACAAGCGCTGGATCCGTTATGGCTTTAACGCAAACAACGATTGGCTGATCGGCCCATGCACGGTAGATGCGGGCTATACGCTCGCTCAGGTGCGTCGGCGTGCCAACCCGCCAGTTGAAGTTGGTGTTAGTCTACAGGTTCCGGGTATTCACAATATGCGCAACGCCACGGCAGCTTTGGCTGTCGCTCAACAATTATCATTGAATATGGCCGATACAAGCCTTGCGTTGCTCGAATATCGGGGAACAGGACGCCGTTTTGAGTTGAAGGGTGAAGCGCGCGGAATCACGGTTATCGATGATTATGCCCATCATCCAACCGAAGTTCGTGTCAATATCGAAGCTGCGCGAGCTCGTTTTGGCAAGCGTCGAATCATCGCCTATTTGCAGCCTCACACCTATTCTCGTACCCGAGCGCTGCTCAATGATTGGCCTTCAGCATTTGAAAAGGCAGATATCGTTCTAATTGGCGCAATTTATGGTGCTCGAGAACAAAATACAAATCAAGAAGAAATTTCTGACAGCGTGTTAGCAAAGCAGATTTCTCTCGTTCATGATCATGTTGTACCCGTTGGTGGTATTGATCGTGCAGTGAACACCCTAACCGAGCTTTTGCAAGCTGGAGATGTTCTTCTCACCATGGGAGCAGGAGATAGCTACCTTGTGGGTGAACGTGTTCTCGAATGGCTGAAACGCGCAGAATCATAAGCTATTTCTTTGCAAGACATGAATTCTGCTATTTTTATGTAAGATATGCAAAACGATACACAGATACCAACCATTCTTGAACATGAGCCGCTTGCAAAACGTACGGCTTGGCGCGTTGGAGGCCCAGCGCGTTACTATGCCGAACCCACCACACCCGAAGAGCTTCGCAACGTGCTGCTTTGGGCCGCAGAACGCGAAGTTGCAATCTTTGTGTTAGGCGGCGGTAGCAATCTGTTGATCCGCGACAGCGGCTTTCCTGGCCTGGTTGTGCGCTATCGCGCCCGCGATTGGTCGATCGAACAGATCGATGATGATAAAGCGTTGCTTAAGGTGCAAGCCGCTGCTCCTATGGCTGGCACGGTGCGCCGTGTGAGCGCCCAAGGTTGGGGAGGACTGGTTTGGGCCGAAGGGTTACCTGGAACGCTTGGCGGCGGTGTATATGGTAACGCCGGTTGTTATGGCGGAGATTTCGCGAGCGTGCTTCAGCGCGCGTGGTTGTTAGTCCCCGATGCTAAAGGTGACTACCAGGTTGAGGAGTGGCCGCAGAGCCGTTTAGAGTATGGCTATCGTACGAGCTTCTTGAAACGTCAGGCAGTGCTCAGCCCCGCACCACATGGTCGAACCCACCCACTTGTTATAGAAGCAGAGTTGCGACTTGAGCGAGATGATCCGGCTGCCCTTGAAGCCACAATGGCACGCATAGCCAGCGAGCGTAAAGGGAAAACGCCCGTTGGTAGTAGCTGTGGCAGCGTCTTCAAGAATCCTGAAGGAACGAGCGCTGGGCGTTTGATTGAGCAAGCCGGTCTCAAAGGGCGAAGTTGTGGTGCCGCGATCGTTTCAGAACGCCATGCAAACTATATCGTCAATCGTGGCGGTGCCAGTAGCGACGATATTTTACAATTAATTGATATTATTCGTTCGGAAGTTCTACGCCAGTTTGGGATAGAACTCGAACTTGAAGTAGTAGTGGTCGGTTAGGCCAACATCAGTTTCTGATAGAGATTAGAGAACCTTATGAGCGATAAGATTCGAGTGGCGGTTGTGTTTGGCGGTGAGAGTGGAGAACACGAAGTCTCGATTGTGTCGGCTCATGCCGTGATGCAGGCCCTCGATCCCAATAAATATGATGTGGTTCCGGTTGGAATCACGCGAGAGGGCCGTTGGCTGATCGGTACAAGCGAAGCTCCTCAAGGCGCTTGGGAATATTTGGTGGCTAACGCAGATCGGCGCAAGCTGCCAAGCGACATGGCGCGCCAACTGGCGACCCGCGAGCAGGCTATGCTCGAAGAGAGCAGTGAGATCGAGCAAACCGAAGAGCTAGTCTCTCCTCAACATCTGGTCGCAGGCCGCAGTGAGGATGCCATTGTGAGCGCACCCCAAGCCTTGTTGCGCGACATCGATGTTGTTTTTCCGGTGTTGCATGGCCCCAAAGGCGAAGATGGCACCATTCAGGGTATGCTCGAACTGGCAAATGTCCCCTATGTGGGTTGTGGGGTTCTTGCGAGCGCGGTCTGTATGGACAAGGCCATGATGAAGGCCGCCTTTATCTCGGCAGACCTGCCGGTACTGCCTTGGATCTTGGTGCGACGCAGCGATTGGGAGCGCGATCCTGAAGCGGTCTACGATGCGGTTGAAGCCAAGCTGAGCTATCCGATGTTTGTCAAGCCGGCCAATATGGGCAGCAGCGTCGGCATCAGCAAAGTTACCGATCGTGCTTCATTGGCCGAAGGTCTGGCCGAAGCGGCCCGTTACGACCGCCGAATCGTGATCGAGCAGGGTATCGCCGCCCGCGAGATCGAGATCAGTGTCTTGGGCAACGAGAACCCCGAGACCAGCGTGCCCGGCGAGATCGTGCCGAGCGGCGATTGGTATGACTACGATGCGAAATACATCGATGGCGCATCGCGTGAGCTGATTCCCGCTCCGATCGACGAGCAGTTGACTGCCGAGGTGCGCGAGATGGCCCTGCGCGCCTTCGAAGCGGCCGACTGTTCGGGTCTGGCTCGAGTTGACTTTTTGCTCGATAAAGAGACGGGCAAACTCTGGATCAACGAAGTGAATACCATGCCAGGCTTTACAAGTATCAGCATGTATGCCAAACTTTGGGCGGCGAGCGGCCTGTCTTATAACGAATTGGTCGACAAGTTGATCTCGTTGGCTTTAGAGCGCAAAGCGTAAAGTAGCTGGTTCAATGAGCAAGGTTGATCTCAATACGCCCAATACAAAAGCCAGAGTTGCTGCACGTCGTGCGGCGCGGCGCAAACAGACGCGACGGAGCGAAGGTTCCAAGGTACACCCGGGGACGCGACGCCTGTTGAGCACTTGGCTCGCGACAGGCCAGCTCTTTAGTGCGGTGGTATTTATGGTCTGTATCGGCGTGTTGTATCACCTCTTTACGGCCCCCACCTATACGATCGAGCGGGTCGATGTGTATGGCAACGCCGCCCTCTCCGATGAGGCGATCGCTCAGTTGACTGGGCTGCGGGGTGTGCCTATCTGGTTTGCAGATACTGTGGCTGCCAATGAGCGCCTTTTGGCGAGTGCCTATGTCGAACAAGCCAGCGTGAATGTCTTCTTGCCCGGTACCGCAGTTGTGCGTGTTATTGAGCGTCAGCCCGATATGCGTTGGCAGGTTGGCGGCGTTCAGTATTTGGTGGATGCGACCGGTAAAGTGCTCGATGCGGCCACTACACCGCCCGATGAAGGAACGCTTGTGATCGTAGATAGAGGCGTCGGCTCGCTTCAAGCGAACGATCAAGTTGACCCTGATGCGCTCGAGTTGGCCCGCCTACTGAGTTTACGTTTGCCTCAGGAACTCAATCTTGTTCCCAGCCAGATAGGGTGGGATATCGCTTTAGGAGTATACATAACGACGGCGAGCGATCAGACTATTGTGTTTGGGCAAACGGATAATTTAGATCGAAAACTGCTGATCCTCAACCGCCTTCTTAGCGAGCAGACGGCATTTAGCTATCTCGATCTACGTCCTTCAAACCCGTTTTTTCGCAATAATACACAAGCTACGGAAACTGTAGAACAACCGTAAGCTTCTTTCAAATGTCGTGAGAAATGCTATGCAACGAACCATCGTAGGCATTGATGTTGGCACAACGAAAGTCTGCACGGTCGTAGCCCAGGTTCAGGAAAATGGTACAGCAAACATTCTTGGCGTTGGCCTGACCCCGAGCAAAGGCCTCGATAAAGGTGTTGTGGTCAATATCGATGACGCTGTGGCATCGATTGCAACCAGCATCGAGAAAGCTGAACGCCTGAGCGGATACCGCATTGGCACAGCCTTTGTCGGTGTATCGGGCCGCCATATTACCTCGCTCAATAGCAGCGGAGTGGTCGCGATCGGTCGATCAGATAACGAGATCACTCGCAACGATATCGCTCGTGCAGTTGATGCCGCTCAAGCTGTCGCTATTCCGACCCAGCGCGAAGTGATTCACGTTATTCCGCGCGCCTATGTGGTCGATGGACAAGAGGGAATCCGCAATCCTGTTGGGATGAGCGGTTATCGTCTGGAGGTACAAACCCATATCATCACAGGCGAAGTGATGGCGATCCAGAATCTCATCAAGAGCGTACAAAAGGCGGGCGTTGAGATCGATGATTTGGTGTTGCAACCGTTGGCCTCGGGCGAAGCGGTGCTGACTCCCGAAGATACCGATCGCGGAGTCGTTTTAGTTGATATTGGCGGCGGCACAACCGATATCGCCGTGTTCATCCAAGGGACGATCTGGCATACCTGCGTTATTCCTGTGGGTGGCAACCACTTCACCAACGACTTGGTCTATGTGTTGCATACGCCCTATAACACTGCCGAATACCTTAAACTGAAGTATGGCAGTGCGATCGCCGACGAGGGCGAGCAAGCCGATGAAGATCTGATCGATATCGACTCGCTGGCTGTCGGCGAAAAGCAGCAGATTAGCCGGAATATGATCAACCAAGTCCTTCAGGCCCGCGCCGAACAGATCGTTGAATTGATCTATAACGAGATTCGCCGGAGCGGTTATGAAGGCTTGTTGCCAGCCGGAATCGTTTTGACTGGTGGCACATCGATGTTGCCGCGGCTAGATGAATTAGTTCGTGATATGTTGGGGATGCCTGTGCGGGTTGGCGTGCCAAACAAGCTCTCTGGGCTGGCCGACTCGCTTGACAGCCCTCCCTATTCCACAAGCGTGGGCCTCTTACGTTGGGGCGCACGCCATGGACAAACCATGCTTGGGACTCAAAACACTCCTCCAGAACGCAATAGCTGGGGTAACACCTATGAGCGTTTCAAAAACTGGTTGCGCGAGTTCCTTCCATAACTGGATAACAGACGATGGCAAATAAGCTCGGATTGATCTATTAACTTATAATTCTATTTGCATCGTCACTTGTCCGTCGTCTATTGTCTAACACAACAAGGAGCAGGAGCATGACTGATTTCGATATGGGTTTCGATCACTTTCCGAATGCGATTATCAAAGTGGTCGGTGTCGGTGGCGGTGGTTCCAATGCAGTTGATCGCATGATCAACCAAGGCGTTCAAGGCGTTGAATTTATTACGGTTAATACAGACCAACAGGCGTTGCTCCATTCTGTTGCTCCTACTCGTGTTCGCATCGGTGAAAAGCTGACCAAAGGTTTGGGTAGCGGTGGCAACCCAGTGATCGGCCAGAAGGCGGCTGAAGAGACGACTGAAGAGTTGTACGAAGTGCTGCGCGGTGCCGAGATGGTCTTTATCGCCGCTGGTATGGGCGGTGGTACCGGCACTGGTGCTAGCCCGATTATCGCCGGAATCGCTCAGGAACTGGGTGCCTTAACGGTCGGTGTCGTGACCAAACCTTTCTCGTTTGAGGGCAACCACCGCCGCAAGAGCGCCGAGCAGGGCATCGAGCAGTTGAAAGGCGCCGTTGATACCTTGATCGTAGTGCCAAACGACCGCCTCTTGCAGACGGCCAGCAAGAACACCACTATGCTGCAGGCCTTCCAGATGGCCGACAGCGTTCTGCACCATGGTATCCAAGGTATCTCTGACCTAGTGACGCAGCGCGGTTTGATCAACGTTGACTTCGCCGACGTGAAGTCGATTATGTCGCAGGCCGGCTCGGCCTTGATGGCGATCGGTATCGGCGAGGGCGATACCCGTATGATCGACGCCATGAACCAAGCCATCGCTAGCCCCTTGTTGGAGGTCAGCATCGATGGTGCGCGTGGCGTGCTGATGAACATCACCGGTGGAGAAGACCTTGGGCTCTTGGAAGCCAACGAAGCTGCCGAGATCGTGGCACGCTCGGTCGACCCCGACGCCCAGATCATCTGGGGTGTCGTTGTCGATCCCGACTTCCCTCCGGGTCAAGTGAAGATCACCCTGATCGCTACGGGTTTCTCGGAGAATCCACGCCCAAACGCTTCGCGCACGCGCTCTTATCCGGCGGCGAGTAGCGTGCCCCAATCGCCGATCGCCGCACCCGCCTCAGTGCCGAGCGCATCGCAGCGCCCTGCCGCTGCCCCGGCCCAGCCACCAGCTCAGCGTCCGGCTACGCAACCAGTGACTCCGGCGCCGCAACGTGCGATGCCAACCTTCAATAGCAGCGACGATCTCGATATCCCGCCCTTCTTGCGCAATCGTAACCGCAATAAGTAGCGCGGATAGGTCGTACTGAGCAAGCGCGCTTAACGTTAGGCAAAAAAACGAAACGTTTCTTGACAAAGATCTGAAGCGTTTTATAATACAAATCCATTTTCAATGGGGAGGGGGCCAAACCCCTCCCCATTGCTGCAGAAAGGCAAAAGTACGACATTGGTTCGTAGCAAAGCGTAAGCCGAATACCTCTCAGGCGAAAGCTCCGCCTATGCGAGTTTTGCCGTTTCGCTAGACATGTCGCTTTGGCTTATGTGCGAATTCGATTCTGTAGCAGGAATGCCGAAGATGAGGGAAGCGAGCCGCTTGTGTTTTGCCAAGGCCTGCTCAAAACGGCCATGCGACACGGGCGAGCAGCAACCCTGAACGTGTGAGTGTTGAGTCGATTTAGGATGCGGTTTCGTTTGTTTTGCCGCGCAGAAACTTGGAGGGAGACAAGGTGCAAAAGCCCCGCCGCTGGTATAGCAGTCCTGAATACAATCCGATCCAAGAGCGGCCTGCTGTTCATCCAAACATTACGCTCCAACATCTCCAATATGTGGCGCGTGTGAAGCCTCAGCATGGCAGACGGTCGACGCTACGTAAACAGGTCACGCTCTCTGAGGTGCTCAAGCGAGCATCGGCATAAGGCGGTCCTTTCGCGAAAAGACAGAAGGCGCTTGCGAATTACTCGCAAGCGCCTTCTGTATGCTTCAATCCACTTTGTTGTTTTCATCCGCTTAATGCATTCCGCGCTCTAGCGGCGGGGTTTCTAGCTTCCATTTGGTCCTTACCGCGTCCGCCTTCGGCTACCAACATCCCATCCAACAACAGACGGCGCCTTTTCGTACCCTGCCCTTTGGCAAGCTCAGGAACCGCCTGTTGAAGGGTACGAAAAGGCGCTGACTTCGATAGGCTCAGCCAATAGGTGCTTGGGAGTGGGAGTAGGGCTGAGCGCGTCCAGGCTCCCTTCTCCCGCATTGCGGGAGAAGGGTCGGGGATGAGGGCAGGTGCGCCCATCTGATAGCCGAAGGCGGACGCGCTAGAAGCCGAATGGGAGGCCAAGACCTCTCCGCTAAATCTTAGTCGCCGGTTGTGGCAGGGCTGGGAGCGATCTGCTCGCTGGTACTGGCTTCTGGCTCTTCGCGGCCCGGCAGTGTGAGCGCCAGTAGCGCGCAGGGCAGCGCCAATACAGTGAGCACCTGCATGGTCGGCAGCAGACCGTAGATGTCGCCCGCAATGCCCGCCAACCACGTGCCCAAGCCTCCGGTGGCGAAGGTAAAGCCCAAGATCAGACCCGACGCAAAGCCCTTTTGGGTTGGCAACAGGCGCTGGGCGTGCAAGACCAAGACGCTGTGTTGACCGCAGATGAAGAGGCCAGCCAAGGCGCTGGTGATAAAGGCGGCGGCCACGGTCGGCGCCCAGAGACAGATCAAACCGCTGGGGATGCTAAGTAGCAGCGGCCAGACGGTGGCGGCTCGCATGCCGTAGCGGTCGGCGAAGATACCGGTCGCCATATTGCCGATCGCGGCGGTGAACATAAAGGTGCCCGCCAACCAACCGTACATCCACGGTTCCCAGTTACGATCTGCAAAGAGTTTTGGCAAGAACGACTGGTAGCCTGCTTGGATCGAAGAGCGCACCGCCACCAGCACGACAAAGGCGATGATGGCGAAGAGCGTCGCTTCGTAGCGGCTGATCTTGCTGGCCTTTTTAGCCGAACCTACTTCGCTGGGCGGCGGCGCGAACAGCATCGAAAGGGCCGGAATAAAGGCTACTGCCGCCAAGGGCAGAATACCGAAGGCACCTACATTGCCGAAGAGCAAGCCGCCCAAGATCGGGCCGAGCGCCAGGCCAGCTTGACCGGCGAAGAAGAAGCCCGAGGTGGCCGTTCCCGCTTGGTTTTTAGGAGCGGCGGCTGCGGCGGTCGCTGTGCCGATTGGGTGGAAGAGCCCCGAACCGAACGAAGCCAGCACAAACAGCGGCAGAATCAAGGCCCATGTGCCTGCGAAGGCCACAGCAATGAAGAATACGGTTGTCCAAAGTACACCGATCGCACCGAGCGCGACCGAACGCTTGCCCATACGGTCGGCCCACCAGCCGAAGAAGGGCTGCGAGATAGCACCTGCAAGGGTATAGAGCGTGAGAGCCAGACCGATTTGGGCATTCGAGAGCGCCAAGGGAATCGCTAAGACTGCTAGCAGCACTGGCCCCAAACTGTTGAGCATATCTACTGCTAAGTGGCTGGTCGCCACTGAAACGTAGAGCCGGTTGCGGAATACCAAATTCTTGAACATAAGACGCTCGACTCCTCTACCAGACCTGTGAGATGAATCCATGTTGCAGGGCAGTATACAGCGAATCAGCGAAACTGTGTTTGCCCCAGCAACGACAAAAGAGCGCTGAGGTGAGTGCCCCAGCGCCGTGTATGCTTGTTATAGCTCTAGGGGCGACCGATATCGTTGAGTGGCCAAGCGGTAAGGTGGCGTAGCGTCGCCGTGCCGCCTTGGGCGAAAAGATCGATGCCGAGGCTCTCCTCGTGGGCGGGATAGATCCGGCCCGTCAGACAGCACCAGCCGTCGACATAGGCTTCGATACACGAGCGGTCGATAAAGAGCTGGATGCGGATCGGCTCGCCCGCTGCGGGGCGGTAAGGGCCGCTACGGTTTGTGCGCTCGGTCGATGGATCGCTGCTCGACTTGCTGGTGTCGAGCACAAGCTGCCCAGCGTTGCGATCGTAGTAGAGCAGCGTCTCTTCGCTGCCATCGGGGCTGCAGCGCAGGCGCAGACCGCCCTGCTCGGCGTCGCCCACCTCGATCTCGGCGATCAGCTCGATGCAGTCGCCTTGCAGCCCGTCGAGCAGATTGCGCTGGCCCGGCGCGATGCTGCGGCTATGGAACTGCTTGGGCGCTTGGCGCAGCGTTTTCAGCTCTGGCGCGGGCGCTAAGCCCAGCCGACCGTCGGGGCGCAGTGTCACCACACGCGGCAGCGACATCACACCCGACCAGCCGTCGGCGACTTGGGCCTCTTGGCTGCGGCCTTCTTGCAACCAACCCCACATCAGCCAGCGCCCTTGGTCGTCGCGCATGGCTTGCGGCGCATAGAAGAAGTTATCGCCCAGATCGATTTTGTAGGTCAGCTCGGGCGTAAAACGCTTGTTGGCGTAGGTTCCCACCATACACACGGTGTAGAAGGTGGCGTGATCCCAGGCCGAAATCAGCAGGGCGTGTTTTTCGCCTAAGTCGAGGAAGAGCGGACATTCCCACATCGTGCCCGTCCAGACCGGATCGCGCTGATTGACATCGCCGACGCAGAGCGGGTGCAGGTATTCCCAATCGACCAAATCGTGCGAGCGATAGAGCAGGGCCGCGCCGCCGACGCCCTTAATGCCAGCGCCCACCACCTGATACCACATGCCATCTTCGCGCCAGACCGAGTGGTCGCGATAGGCCACCAGATCGAGATCGGGCGGTGTGCTTTTGATCACCGGATTGTTGGGGTGCTTCTCCCAGTGAATGAGATCGTCGTCTGTGCTGGTAGCGATACAGGCCAGTTGGGCAGGCTCGACCACGCCCGTATAGACGATGGTTGCGACACCGTTGTTGTTGACGGCAATGCCCGAGAAGCAGCCATCTGTATCGACACCCTCGGAATCGGGCCGCAGCGCGATCGGCAGATCGTGCCAGTGTACAAGGTCGTCGCTTACGGCGTGCCCCCAGCTCATATTGCCCCAGACCGCTGCAAAGGGGTTATGTTGGTAGAACATGTGGTAACGTCCGCGCCACTGGATCAAGCCGTTGGGGTCGTTCATCCAGTTGGCGGGCGGCAAAAAGTGGTAACGAGGCCGATGTCGATTCTGTGACATCTCGCTTCTCCTTTGAATTTGCGCAGCAATGCGGGAAGGGAAAGAACTATTCGCCTCGTAGTTTACTGTAGAGAACCAAATCGTGCCAATCGCCATCGCGCCACTGCGCTTTGCGCAGCACGCCCTCGCGCGTGAAGCCCGCCTTTTCGAGCGAGCGCTGTTCGGGAATGTTGGTGATGTCGGTGGCGGCTTCAACCCGCATAATCGGATAGGTTCTGAAGAGATATTCGGCTAAGAGTTTTTGAGCCTCGCTGCCGTAGCCTTTGCCGCGCTGCGAGGGCAGCAGGTTGATGCCGATGTTATAGACGGCGCTGGCGCGGTTCGGGCCGTAGCGGGTTTGGTGGTAGCTCACATCGCCCACTACTTCGCCCTCGAGTGTTTCGACCAACAAGCGACCGTACTCTTCCCCGATCCAACCGCCGTTCTGGTAGCCACGGGCCGTATCGTTGAGCGGCACCAGCCCAAAGTTGTTGTAGGGCGCGACGATCTCGGGATGCAGCGCCCATTCGGCGACTAGCTCTAAATCGTTTGGGCCAAACTGACGAATGCGTACCCGTGAACCTTCAAACATAGTTTTTCTCCCTTTACAAAGCGGGTATAAAACATCAGAAATTCGTTTCTCTTGTCGTGTTTTCGGGGTGGCCTCGCGTCACAGATAGCAGCCTCTTTGGTGGGGCGGAATGCTGGTAGCCGTAGGCGGACGCGCTAAGGAACGAATGGAGGCGAGAGAGGTCGCCGCCAAAGTGTTGACGCCATCTAGCAGACTTTACTCCTGATTCCAGCCTTCAAGACCCAAGAGCAGCTTAAAGGCCCAGCGGCGTTTAGGAGTAAAGAAGACACCTTGGCGACCGATCCCCATCACCACATAGCCGATCCAGACGCGTAGATAGGGCGCGACCACATGCTCGGGCCAGACAAGGCCGCGCACGCGTTCTTCGCTGCCGTCGCTGTATTCGATCTCGCTGGAAAGCAGCCAGTCGTTGCCGATGCCCCATTCTATAAAAATCCGTTTTCGTTTGCTTTGCATCGTGCTTAAGGTTGAAATGCTGAGGCGCTGGCATAGGCGAGGGCGCTGTACATCACGTCGCCACGTGTGGGCGAGCGGCGCATAGCCAACGAGCGAGGGGCCACAAAACCCGCCGACTGCACCAATTCGGCGAAGCGCGAGGCCGCGATCGGGTAAGGCACCCACGGCAGCGGAAAGCGTTGGTCGTATTCGACCAGCAACAGCCTGCCAGACGGCTTCAAATAGCTGTGAATCCGTTCGAGCACTCGCTGTTGGTCGCGCACAAAGTGGAGCGCATTGGCCATCAGTACGCCGTCGAGCTCGGGAAGATCGAGCGCTTGGCTGAAGTCGGCCTGTTGAATGATCAATTGCGCGCCCTCAGGCTCGCGGCTCAGGCGTTGGCGTTGGCGCTCAAGCGCGCTTCTATCGCGGTCGATGGCATAGATCTGCGCTTCAGGAGGGAGCAGAGAGCGCAGTGCGAAGGTGAAGTTGCCGCTGCCCGCGCCCAGTTCCGCCCAGACCGACGGCCGGGTGGGCACACCGCCTCGAATCAAGGCGAGCAGTTCGTGCTCTTGCATACACGCTGCTCCTTTCTTTGCAAATGGGCTTGTCCTGTTCCTCGTTCTGCAATCATCGCAAATCGGCTTGTTCACTTCAGCGCTATGGCGGCTAGATCTCTCCCCTCCATTCGTTCCTTAGCGCGTCCGCCTACGGCTACCAGCATTCTGCCCAGCAAAAGAGGCTGCTAGCCCTGTGCGAAGCGACCGCCCGCAAACACAAAGGGAAGTTGTATGATAACAAATCCGCTTGAAGACGTGCAGCCGCGTCAGGTGAGAAAACGAACATTGGGGAAGGAGCTGACTTTCGCTCTACTGAAGGCTAAAAAGTGATCGGCCGGAAGTGGTGTGATACCAAATCTGTTTACAGACGTGCGCTCTTGTAACGCTAGAAAGACGAAAACAGGGAGAGACAAGTTCCACTCTGCCGAAGGCCAAAGAGAACCTAATCAACCGGATTTGTTATGACACGCTGGGGAAGGAGAGGAGCAGCCAGATCGACTGCTCCTCTTCCGGCCTGTTTTAGGCTTCGATCTTATGCAGCTCTTGCAGGCTTTCGACCATCCAGCCGCCGTTGCGCATAGCGTGAATGGCTTGGACAGCCGCAGCAGCGCCCGAGAGCGTGGTCAGGGTCGGCACGCCGTAGGTGATGGCGGCGCGGCGAATCGCGCCCTCATCGAAGTAGCTGGCTTTGCCCAGCGGCGTATTGACGATCATCGCGATCTCGCCGTTCTTGATGTAGTCAACCGCGTTGGGGCGGCCTTCGTTCACCTTGTAGATCGGGGTGACGGGCAGGCCAGCGTTGCTCAGCGCAGCGGCGGTACCGCCGGTCGCAAAGAGCGTGAAGCCCAATTCGTGCAGTTCGCGCGCGATCGGGATCAGGTTGGCCTTGTCGCGATCGTTGACGCTCAGGAAGGCCGCGCCGCTGGTGGGCAGGCGATGGTTACAACCGAGCTGGGCCTTAGCGTAGGCTTCGCCGAAGGTATGACCGCTACCCATAGCCTCGCCGGTCGAGCGCATCTCTGGGCCAAGCAGCGTATCGACGCCCTGGAAGCGGCTCCACGGCAGCACCACCTCTTTGACGTGGTAGGTCTTGGTCTGCTCGCCGCCCGTCAAGCTGATCTTGGGCAGGTTGCTGCTGTCGATCGGCTTGCCAGCCATCGCTTGGGCTGCGATCTGTGCCCAAGCAACACCGGTCGCTTTGGCAACGAAGGGAATGGTTCGCGAAGCGCGCGGGTTGACTTCCAGCACATAAACCACGTCATCCTTCATAGCGTACTGCACGTTCATCAAGCCGACCACGTTCAGAGCCTTGGCGAGGCGAATGGTGTAGTCGCGCATGGTCTCGACATGCTTGTCGGCCACCATAAAGGGCGGGATAACACAGGCGCTGTCGCCGCTGTGTACGCCAGCTAGCTCGATCTGCTCCATAATGCCCGCGATCTCGACGTTGTTGCCATCGCTGGCTGCGTCAACGTCCATCTCGAAGGCATCTTCCAGGAAGCTGTCGATCAGAATCGGGTGCTCAGGCGAAGCTGCCACAGCCTCACGCATATACTGCTCGAGGGTTGCATCGTCGTAAACGATCGCCATCGCGCGGCCACCCAAGACGTAGGAAGGGCGCACCACTACCGGATAACCGATGCGCTTGGCGACTTCCAGCGCCTCTTCGGTGCTGGTCGCGCTGCCGTGAGCCGGCGAAGGAATGCCCAGTTGGTCGAGCAGCGCGCCGAAGCGGTCGCGATCCTCAGCCAGGTCGATCGCGTCGGGCGTAGTACCCCAGATCGGCACGCCAGCGGCTTCGAGGCCACGGGCCAGCTTGAGCGGGGTCTGACCGCCGAACTGTACGATCACGCCGTCGGGTTTCTCGATATCAACGATGTTGAGCACGTCCTCGAGGGTCAGCGGCTCGAAGTAGAGACGATCAGCTGTATCGTAGTCGGTCGAAACCGTCTCGGGGTTACAGTTGATCATAATCGTCTCGTAGCCCATTGCCCGCAGACCGAACACGGCGTGACAGCAGCAGTAGTCGAATTCGATACCTTGGCCGATGCGGTTGGGGCCGCTACCCAAGATGATCACCTTGCGGCGATCGGTCGGCTCTGATTCGTCCTCGGTCTCATACGACGAGTACATGTAGGGCGTAAAGGCCGGGAACTCAGCCGCACAAGTGTCGACACGATGGAAGGTCGGGGTGATACCCAGCGCCTTGCGCTTCTCGCGCACCAGCATGGCCGGACCGACGTGCGGTGCAGTTGGCTTCGGCACATTCCAGAGATAGGCCAACTGCTCGTCGCTGAAGCCCATGCGCTTGGCTTGGCGCAGCAGATCGGCGGGAACCGTGTCGAGATTGAAGGCGCGCAGGCGGCCTTCCATGGTGACGATGCGCTCGAACTGGTGAATGAACCATGGGTCGATATTGGTCAGCGCAGCGACCTGATCGACGCTCATACCGATCTGCAGAGCGTAGCGCACATAGAAGTGTCGCTCGGGGTGCGGCGTGATCAAGCGCTCGCGCAGGCGATCGTGATCGATCTTGTCTTTGCCATCTGCGCCCCAGCCAGCTCGGCCCTGCTCCAGGGAGCGCCAAGCCTTTTGGTAGGCTTCGGCGAAGGTGCGTCCGATCGCCATAACTTCGCCCACGCTCTTCATTTGCGAGGTCAAGGTCGGGTCGGCCTTGGGGAACTTCTCAAAGGTCCAGCGCGGGATCTTCACCACAACATAGTCGAGCATAGGCTCAAAGCTGGCGGGCGTTTCGCGCGTAATGTCGTTGGGCAGTTCGTCGAGGGTGTAGCCCACAGCCAGCTTAGCAGCGATCTTGGCGATCGGGAAGCCGGTCGCCTTGCTCGCCAGCGCCGAAGAGCGGCTGACGCGCGGGTTCATCTCGATCACATAGACCTTGCCGTTGTTGGGGTTGACGGCGAACTGCACGTTTGAACCGCCGGTCTCGACGCCGACCGCCCGCAAAATGTTGATCGCCATATCGCGCAGGCGCTGGTACTCGCGGTCGGTCAAGGTCATGGCCGGAGCAACCGTGATGCTATCGCCGGTGTGCACGCCCATCGGGTCGATGTTTTCGATCGAACAGATGATGACGCCGTTATCGGCTCGGTCGCGCATTACCTCTAGCTCGAATTCCTTCCAACCGATCACGCTCTCTTCGATCAAAATCTGGTTGACGGGCGAGGCATCGAGGCCGAACTCGACCATCTGGCGGAACTCTTCGAGGTTGTAGGCGATACCGCCGCCAGCGCCGCCCAAGGTGAACGAGGGGCGAATAATGGCAGGGAAGCCGGTCTGAGCCACCACATCGAGCGCTTCTTGCACGCTATGCGCGATACCGCTCTTGGGCACCTCATAACCGATTTCGATCATCTTCTCTTTGAAGAGCTCGCGGTCTTCGGCCAGCTTTACCGCGCTCACCGATGCGCCGATCAGCTTCACATTATGGCGCGCGAGCACGCCCTCTTCTTCGAGCGCTACAGCCAAGTTCAGTGCCGTTTGGCCACCAACAGTGGGTAGAATGGCATCAGGCTTCTCTTTGGCGATGATGCGCTCTAGCGAAGCGACTTCCAATGGCTCGATGTAGGTCGCATCAGCGAGCTGCGGGTCGGTCATAATCGTCGCCGGGTTGCTGTTGACCAGAATGACGCGGTAGCCTTCTTCGCGCAGTGCTTTACAGGCTTGAGCACCGCTATAGTCAAACTCACAGGCCTGACCGATCACGATCGGCCCGCTTCCCAAAATCAGGATGGATTGAATATCAGTCCGCTTCGGCATTTCTATCTCCAAACGGCACACACGCTATGTGCCTTCGTTCCTATACATACAGAATCAGCGTCGCCACTCTCCAGAACCAGCGGCGACGCTGATACAGTAATCTTCCAAATAATCTCAGGCCATTATCTATTGTAACAAAATCTGCCACTGATGTATTGCACGCCCAATGGCCGATCTGCTTTTTCGTGCAATCTGTCCCTATCGCCTCGTGCCCTTCGCTAGGGCCGAGCCTTGCGAGAAGCCAGTCTGGTTTGGCTTTGGGATATTTCTTGCATCACCTTTCGATATGGCACACTCTTCTTCTATTATACATCCTCTCGCAGAAGATTGAGTTGGGCAGCCCGCGCTCGAATCGAGTCGATAAAAGTTTGGCTTACCGGGCTTAGCGATGCGCTGCGTGGCCCACGCACCAGTACGCTCTCGCGCGTAATCGGCGGCAGATCGGGCACACGCAATTCGACCAATCGCCCTTCGTTCAGCTCGTTCATGACCGCAGCACGTGTAAACAACCCGACCCCCGATCCTGCTAGCACCATGGTGCGCGCCGTCTCGATCGGCACGTAGAGCACATCGGCCGAGCTTTGGGCCAACTGCAGCACATTGATATGCACATGCAGCCACCAGCGCCCGATCAAGAGCGGCTTGGCCTCGGCGGCCAGCTGCTTCTGCCCGATCTCCTTCACGCCCGCCAGCGGGTGGCTGGGCGCGCAGACCACGATGATCGCTTCTGATAAAAAAAAGAGCGGCTGATGACCGTTGATCAGCGAATCGAGACAGGGCCAGGTCAGCAGTCCAAGCTCAATGATCCCGTCCGAGAGCAGATCGACGATCCGTTCGTGATCGCCCGAGCGTATGAAGAGCTCGACATCGGGAAACTCGTTGTGAAATTGTGTGATGATCGGCCCCAAGAAGGCATCTGAGAGCGAATTAAGCGCCCCAAACGTGATTCTACCCCGTTTGCCAGTGCTGCTTTCGCGCGCTGCCTCTAAGCCTTCGCTTAGCACCGCTAAGGCTCGACGAGCATAGGGCAGAAAGCTCGATCCTAGGGCTGTAAGTGTGATCTGACGGCCACTGCGCTGAAAGAGCGCCCCACCAACCTCAGCCTCGAGCGCTTGAATACGCGCCGAGATCGTTGGTTGGGCGATGCCCAGCTCCCAAGCCGCTCGGCTGAAACTGCCCTCGCGTGCGATCCGCTCGAAGGCCGTGAGCTGGTCGATATCCATACTACCTGCACCTCAGTCTGCCAAGAAGCTATTAAAAAAATCAATAGTGCCTATCGATGTTTCTATCTTGAAGTATACCAGTTTCGCCGCTACAGTGAGCAGTATACCTGTTAGATCGGAGAAACGAATGAGCCGTTCGTATTGGCAAAATTGGGCTGCGACCTTGCTCTTCTTCGCAGCATTTTATGCTCTGCTTGTGCCTCTTCCGCACTATCTGACCAGCTTGTCTATGCCCGATTGGCAGCTTGGTTTAATTTTAGGAGCCTTCGGAATCGCATCGCTGATCGGTCGTCCGCTGCTTGGCTATACCACCGACCGTTGGGGTTCGCGCCCCAATGTGCTGGTCGGCGCCGCCCTGTTTATGCTGGGCGCTTTTAGCATCCCGTTCGTTCACAATCCCTTTGTGATCTTTATCTTGCGGGTTCTGCAAGCGGGCGGCTATGTCGCCTTCACAACCGCTTCGACCAGCCTAGTGGCCGAGCTCGCTCCGGCGGCCAAACGCGGCCAAGCGCTGGCGATCTTCGGCGTCGCCGCCAATGTGGCTATGTCCTTTACGCCCGCTGTGATCGACTTCAGTCTGGCTTGGATCGGCATCATGGGTGCCTTTATTGCGGCGGGCTGTATGGCCTTGGTCGCGGTGCTGCTCGCCTGGGGTGTGCCCTCCTCGCAAGGCTCGCCCTCGATCGTATTCGATTGGCGCAATGTGCTGCTTATTCCGCGCGATCTGCGTTTGCCGATGCTGGCGGCGGCCCTTTTAGGCCTAGGTTTTGGTGCCTTTTTGCAGTTTATGCCGCTCTTGGTCGAACGACGCGGCCTGTCGAGCGCGGGCGTAATCTACAGCTGTTATGCGGCTGGCATCATTCTGACCCGTGTGGTCGCCAGCCGCTGGCTCAATGGTGAATATTTCGCTCAAGTGATCATCGTTGGCTTTCTTACGAGCGGGCTTGGCTTGGTGGCACTGGGGTTGGGCAACAATACTCTCTGGCTTTGCATCGGAGCGGTTTTGGTAGCCTCGGGCGGCGGTTTGCTGCATCCGGCCCTTATGGCCCATAATATCGCCTTGCTGCCCACGGCTCGCGGCCGTGCTATCGCAATTTGTTACCTCGGTATGGATCTCGGCATCGGCCTCGGTAGCTGGCTGCTGGGCTTCATCTTAGAATTCGCTGGCCTTACAACAATGTACCTTGTTGCAGCTGTTGGTGTGACCTGCGGATTGGTTTTGGTTCCACTGATCGCCCGTCGATCGACGCTGCACTATGCCCAAGAGGGCCTCAGTTAGAAGGTGTTTGCAATGTATACCATTGTTCGTTTTAACGCTGCTCAAGTTGCCGAGCGGCTTGAAGAATTTATCGCTTTGTTACAAAACGTCGTCGATGATGGCGCTTCGATCGGTTTTCTGCCGCCTTTGAGCGCCGAGGAGGCGGCCCATTATTGGCGCGGCGTGATCAGGCTTTTAGAGCAGACACCCCAAATCCTGCTGGCCGCCCTCGAAGATGATCGTGTGGTGGGCAGTATTCAGCTCGAGCCATGTATGAAGAAAAATGGCTCGCATCGGGCCGAGATCCAAAAGCTGATGGTACACACCGCAGCCCGTCGCAAGGGCATCGCGCGTGCCCTGCTCGAAGCGATCGAAGAGCAAGCCCGCCAGTTGGGGCGCGAGCTGTTGGTGCTCGATACACGCGAGGGCGATGTCGCCGAGCAGCTTTATCAAAGCGCGGGCTACAAGGTCGCTGGTGTCATCCCCCAATATGCCCGTTCGGCCAACGGCCAGCTCGATGGCTCGGTCTTTTACTACAAAAAGTTCGACTGACTCAGCTAGCTTGCTAACAAGCTAAGGCCTCTGTTCGGTTCACACGAGTGTGCAAAGCTGGTGTGAACCATTTTGTTTGGCTCTTTGGCGGAGACGGCTTTTCCCTCAACAAAGATCCTAACCGCGTCCGCCTCCGGCTATCAAGTCGCCTTCCATCCATTCGCTCCCTCAAGCGCTGCGCGGCCCGCGTCGCCACCTCCTGGCTATCCATTGCTTGCAAAGCCAAACACTGCTCCACAATGTCGGGCGCTGCGTATCGCTGCCTTCAGGGCGCTCGCTGAGCACGCACAGATAGGCCGTTGTTTGTTGGGTGGGATGTTGGTAGCCGTAGGCGGACGCGCTTGGGAACGAATGGGAGCTAGCGACCTCAACGCCTGCTAAAGTCGTTGCCGGAGCTGTTTCTGTATTCTAAAAATAATATGAGTAATGAATGTGTGATTCACATGATTTTGACTTGCAACAGGGCTTAAATCGGCTATAATAAGCGCCATTCAGATGCTAAACAAATTCCCAGAATCATATGACAACGACCTATTTTATAGCCATTCTTGCCTCGGTTTTGGCAAGTGCTGCACCCTTAGTGTTCGCAGCCATTGGTGAAACAATAAGCGAACGTGCAGGTGTTATTAATCTTTCACTCGACGGAACCATGCTTCTAGGAGCTATGGTCTCTTTTGTGGCGGCCTACAACACTGGAAACGTGCTGCTCGGTCTGTTGGCCGGAGCTGCTGTGGGCGCTGCGGTAGCCTTGGTGTTGGGTTTTCTCAGCATTACCCTCGGTCAGTCTCAGCTCGCTGTCGGCTTTGTGCTGACCCTGTTTGCGACCGACCTCTCTTCGTTTTTGGGGGCTAATTACTCGCGTATTCAAGGTCCCGCTATACCGCACTTCGCCATTCCCGGTCTGAAGGATATCCCCTTCATCGGCCCGGTTCTCTTTGATCACGACCTGCTGATCTACGCCAGCTTTCTTTTGATACCCGCCGTTTGGTGGTACATGTACCGCACCCGCGCTGGTCTGGCTTTGCGCGCGCTGGGCGAACGACCGACCACGGCCTTTGTGCGCGGCAACAACGTGATCGCAAAGCGCTTCCTCTACCTCTGTATCGGTGGAGCTTTGGTGGGTATCGCTGGTGCCGCCTATTCGCTCGACCTCAAGCAGGGCTGGAGCTATCGCCACACGGCTGGCACCGGTTGGATCGCGCTAGCTATTGTGATCTTCGGCGGCTGGAATCCTTGGCGTGTCGCGGTTGGCTGTTACTTCTTCAGCATCTTGCAGAGCGCGGCCAGTCTCTTGCAAAAAGAGATCTCGAGCATGCCGACTCAAATGTTCCAGGTTGCACCCTTCTTCCTGATGATCATCGTCTTGGTGATCGTGAACAGCAGCGGCAATCCGCTCGTGTTGCGCTGGGTCGAGAGCCTGCCGCCTCAGATCGGCCGGCCATTGCTGCGCCTGCTGGGACGCATCGCATCGCCTGCACCTGCCGCGCTGGGAGAACCGTTTGTTCGCCCATAAAACTACTACAGCATAGGGCTTGGATGTCCCTATGCTGTACGCTTTCCTCATGTAAGGCCAGAATGTCTCTCCACTTTCGATCTTGGTGCTTGTTATCATATACACTAGCACTGCAATGGTTTTAGGTTTGACGCCATTTCCGTGCTGGTTCTATAATAACTCTTAACAAATCGTACGAAACGATGGAGACCGGCTATGGCCAACAGCGAAATCCAACAGCGTCTCGAGGCGCTGCGTGACGAATACCGAGAACAACAAGATCGCACTCGGCGTGAGTTAAGCGAAATTGAAGTTTTGGTGCGTCAAAGCTCTGCTGATGTAGAGAAACACAGTCAACGCGAGCTATCTGTCTCAAATCGTCTGCGTGACCTTGAAGTTAATCTCGAAAAATATAGCAAAGCCGAGATCAAAAACCTCTTTACCGCTGCTCAAGAAGTGCAGATGCGCTTGCATATGATGCGTGGCCAGTTAGAGCAACTCCAGACCCGCCAAACCAGCTTGCGCACCCAACAGGAGCTGCTTTCGGAATTGGTGCGAACTCTCGATGAAATGTTGGAAAATGGTGTTGGTGGCGATACGGGGGGCGGCAACACCAGTTCTGGCGAAGATATGATCGCCAATATTATTCAAGCTCAAGAGAAAGAGCGCCTACGTATCTCGTTACAGATGCACGATGGCCCCGCTCAGTCTATGAGTAACTTGGTGCTGCGTGCCGAGATCTGCCAGCGCCTCATCGACCGCGATATCGAGCAGGCTCGGGCCGAACTAAGCAGCCTCAAAACGGCCATCAACAACACCCTTCAAGAGACGCGCAAGTTCATCTTCGATCTGCGCCCCATGACCCTCGATGATCTCGGATTGATCCCGACTCTGCGCCGCTTTGTGGCTCAGTTCGGCGAAAAGAATAATCTCGAAGTCAACTTGATGGTTCAGAACATGGAAGCGCGTTTGCCGAGCCATTATGAAGTGACGATCTTCCGCTTCATCCAAGAGGCCTTAAATAATGTGGCCAAACACGCCAACGCAAACCAAGCGCGTGTGCTGCTTGATGCTTCCAGTGGTGAGCTTCAGATCATTGTTGAAGATGATGGTGAAGGCTTTCAAGTTGAGCATGCTTTGGGTGATGAAGAAGGCAGCCGCCGTAATATGGGCATCGCCAGCATGCGTCAACAGATCGAAGCGCTCTTACGAGGCGAGTTCGGTATCGAAAGCGCGATCGGGCGCGGTACACGCATCGCTGCAGTTATTCCCCTTCCCTAACACGACTACAAAAGCTTTTGCTAGACCCCCTTTGCAAAGGGGGTCTTTGTTTTATTTGCCGGTGTGTTAGAGCTCCTGATACGATAGATGTCAGTTTTTTTAGCTTTTGGAGCGAGCGCAGAGATGGGAATTAGTATGAATTCCTTATTATGAAGAGCGAGAAACTGATGATTCGCTCCCTAAATAAGGGAGTATCGTTTCATATTTATAGAGAGTAAAAAGTAGTAAAATTTAGTTTTTCCCTCTAAAAAGGGATGAAATAAGGGTGTAGATAGGACTATCTTTTGTAGTATAATTAGTTATGAAAGTGATAAAATATAATTATTATAAGCGGCAAGGATGATTTTAAGAGTACAAAGATGATAAAAATATGGCATTATCGATAAAAAAAGCGTAAAATATACGCTCGGTACTATGAATAGTACTTTATATTCGCAGTACCATGAGCCTATTGAGCTTGATCTACGGCATGCTATACTAGCCTCATAGCAACGTTCTACGTGCTATCAACTTACAGAACTAAGGAGGTGAATGTAAATGTTGCGCAGCTTCTTCGCTAAGGAAGAGGGCCAGGGCCTCGTAGAGTACGCTTTGATCCTCGTTCTGATTGCTATCGTTGTGATCGGTATTCTGACCATCCTCGGTAACCAGGTCAGCACCGTATTCAGCACCATCAGCAGCGGTCTCGACGTTAGCAACTAGTTTGTCACTCAGTGCTGGCTTGAACAACTTAATCTGTTCGCGTTCCAACACTGTAGTATATTGCTTCTAACCGGCGGACGGCTGATTGGCTAGTTTCGTTAGGTTGGTTGGTAACTCTCGTTGTAGTTCGCAATTCTATCTTTTTAAGGAGTTATCGTCATGCTGCGAAGCTTTTTTGCTAAGGAAGAAGGCCAAGGCCTGGTAGAGTACGCTTTGATCCTGGTTCTTATCGCTATTGTTGTTATTGGTATTTTGACCATTCTCGGTAACCAGGTCAGCACCGTATTCAGCACCATCAGCAGCGGTCTCGACGTTAGCAACTAGTTCAAGTCTCATTCAGCGCCACCAACGGTGGTCTGAAGTCGACAAGCTAGTTCAAAAAAATCTTAAAAGAGCCATCCTCATCAGGATGGCTCTTTTATTATGTTCTTTAGGCTTTGTTCGATTTGAGGCCGCGTAGGGCGAGCGCTGTGAGCACGAGAGCGCCTTGAAGCACTCCACTAATACTGCTATCGATCTGGAGGGTAAGAGGAAGCTGGGTGCTGCCCACTGTAAAGACTGCAAACAGCACCGAGATCGGCAGGATCCAGGCAGCGCGAGTATTTGCCAGCAAAACCACCAGCAGCGCTAGAAGCCCGATACCGCTCGAGATATTCGGGATCAAGGTGTGGAAGACCGCCAAGACTTGTAGCGCTCCAGCTAAGCCGGCCAGCGCTCCACAGCAGGCCAAGGCTTCGATCATTCGGCGGGTCGAAGGAATGCCCATGCGTTCGGAAGCGTTCATGTTGTTGCCGATCGCCCGAATGCTTAATCCCCATTTTGTGCGTGCTAGAACAAACCAAACGATGGCGAGTGCGATTAAGGCTAGAATCGGTCCGAGTGGCGCAAGGCGCAAGCCGCTCAAGGTCGGCAACCACAGATGCTCTGGCAGCGGTTGTGTGCCAGACATCGAGGCTGTGCCGGGTCGCTTCCAAGGGCCGAATACCAAATAGAGACAGACGCCAGTTGCAAGGAAGTTCAGACCCATACCAGCGAAGATTTCGCTGATGCGCCCAAATAGCTTTAAACAGGCTACAATGATGGCCCAGATCGCTCCTCCAAGTATGCCGCCAAGCAATGCCAGAGCCCATACCAGTGGCGGTGGCGCTGTCTCGAGCATACGGGTAACCGCCATAGCGCCTACCGCCCCCATAGCCATTTGGCCCTCAACCCCAAGGTTGTACATGCCCGCCGCGAAGGTGATAACCAAACCGGTTGCGCAAAGCAAAAGCGGAGTAGTGAGTGCGATCGTATCGCTGATTTTGATCGGTGTGCTGAAAGCACCGACTACTAAAACACGAAAAACCTCTATTGGGTTTGTGTCACTTGTGAGCAACACAAGCGAAGTGATTAAAAGTGCGCCTAGCAAAGCTAATACTGGTTGAAGTTGCATGACTATTTTGAACCAGCGGCGCTCCTGTATATCTTTAGGGAAGACCATACGCTATCCGTTTGTTGAAAGAGCGTGTGTTATACAAAGTAGGACTATTCGAGAGCGTGTTGCCAAACTAAAAACCTACTCCGCCGATTAACTCGCCCAAAAGGCTATGAGAGAGTTGTGCTCGCTCGAGCGGTGCAGAGACTTTACCGCCGAAGAAGACGATGACGCGATCACTGTATTCAAGGATCTCATCGAGATCGGCCGATGCAAACACAACTGCCGTACCGCTCTCGCTGCGAGCGATCAATTGCTGCCAAACCATCTCAGCAGAGGCGATATCGAGACCACGCGTTGGCTGTTCGAGCAACAAGCCTTGACACTTGTTCGAGAGTAAGGCCAAGAGGGCGCGCTGTTGGTTGCCTCCCGAAAGCGAGACGATCGGGCTTGAAGGAGTCGCTTTGATGCGATAGGCCGCGATCGCTTGTTCGGCTGCTTGCAGTGCAGACTGCCAATCGACGAGCAGTCTTCTTAGCTTGTGCTTCGAATCTTGCGCTGTCTGTTTTGAGTTGGCTTGACTTGCATCGGAAGCAGCATGGTTATCGGCCAAGAGTGCGAAGTGCTCAGTGAGTGTAAAAGAGCCGATCAAGCCGTCGTGCAGGCGATCGGCTGGCAGGTATTCCACCCCACGCTGCAAGAGTTCGCGCGAATTGCAATTGGTGACATCGACGCCGTTCAGTTTGATCTGGCCGCTCTGTGGACGGATGCGCCCTGCGAGTAAGCGCAGGAGTGTTTGTTGACCGCTTCCTTCGAGACCAGCGAGCCCGGTAATCTCGCCACCACGGAAGTCGAGCGAGATATTTTGGAGATTGATCGGCCCTTCGCGCACGCTTACATTTGAAAGGCTCCAGCCACCTTGGGGAGTTGCTCGCTGGCGAAGTGTTTGCTTTTGGTGCGAAGAAGCTGCTGTACCAAACATCAATTCTAACAGCTTTTCTTGGGGCTGTGGCATCATCATCTGGCCTTCGCCCATCACCTTGCCCGCTCGTAAAACGCTCACAGTATGGCAGATCTCTGCAACCTCTTCGAGTTTGTGAGATACAAAGAGCACGGTTTTACCCTCGGCGGCAAGCTGTCGCAGTGCATTAAAGAGTGCTCGCGATTGGGCCGCAGTGATACCAGTGGTCGGTTCGTCGAGAATCAAGACACGCGCCCCGCAGATCAAGAGCCGAACTATCTCGAGCTGTTGTCGTTGGCCTACACTGAGCGAGCTGATGCGTGTATCGGGATCGATACTGAAGGCGAGAGCTTGGCTCTGTTCGAGCAGTGCTTTGCGTGCAGCTTGCAGCGAAGGAAGCTGGTGGCGCTGGCTCCCAAAGTAGATATTTTCTAATGCTGTAAATGCAGGTACATCAAGTGGATCTTGGTGTACCATACCAATACCCGCTCGCAATGCCTCAGCTGGAGTATCGAGTTCGACAACCTGCCCGTCGAGGCTAATGCTGCCTCCGTCGCGTTTTAAAAAGCCACTGAGAAGTTTCATCAGTGTGCTTTTTCCTGCACCATTTTCTCCTAACACGCCATGAATTTGGCCTGCGGCGAAGCGGAGGCTGATCGAATCATTGGCGCGTAGTGAGCCAAAGGTTTTTGTGAGATTCGTGACGACTACTTCCATAGATTGCAGTAACTGATACTAGAGCAGAAGCGGGATGGAAAAATAAAGACAAAGACGAAAAGACAATCATGCTATCAGCTGTTTTGAATAGATCTTGGCTTGGAGCACCTCGTTGGGCACTCCAAGCCAAAAACGATGTGGAAGGCAAGCGCTAATTAGGGAGCGCTCTGTCCTTCAATACCTTCGAGCAGTTGTGGGGTATACCAAATCTTCTTAGCCTGCTCCATATCGTTCAGATCCAAGCTCTCGCCTTCAGCGAGGTAGACGCTGCCATCTTGGAAGTTGAGCGGTCCGGTGTAGAGGTTCAGGCTCTTGTCGGCCAACTGCTTGATGAACTCATTCAGCTTGGCGGTCTTCTCTTCATCCAAGCCCTTGCCGTAGGTCCAACCGACAGCGCTGGTGTCGAGGTTGTTTATATCTTCCCAGTTGGGGCCAACCCAGTCCCAACCTGCCTTCCAAGTACCCTCGCGAGCGGCGCTGATCTGCTTGACATAGTCGGGGCCCCAGTTGATATAGGGCGATCCCAAACAAACATCTTCAGCTTGAGCACAACCGTTGACGAAGTCGTTGGCGATAGCATAAACAGCTTTGCCAGCTTGGCTCGCCTTGTTAGCTTCGACCAAAGCTTCGGTAGTGTCGAGACCCGAGATGATCACGTCGTTACCAGCGGTGATCATGTCGTTGGCGACATTGGTGGGGTCGAGGGTGACGCCCGGGATGTTGAACCAGAAGCCGATCCAGGTGACGCTGAACTGCAGCTCTTCAGCTGGCTTGCCGACGATGTTCTCCCAGCAATAGCGAGCGCCCAAGTAGGTAGCGTTCACCAAGCGGCGGGTCTCGTCGTTGATCAGCGGGCCGAGGTAAGAGATCTTGCCAGTCTGGGTCTGGAGCGCAGCAGCACAGCCGCTGATAATCTTACCGTATTCGATCTGGCCCATCAGGTTGCCCAAGTTCTCGGGAGCGGTGCCAGCCAGAACACTATCGCCCGAAGCGTGCAGGAAGTTGATTTCAGGGTGAGCCTTGGCGGATTCTAAGGTGCCATCCTTGAAGTCATCGGAGTTCGAAATGATGAATTTGGCGCCTTGCGAGATCAGCTCGTCGATCACCTGCTGGACGGTGATGTTAGGGCGGTCAGCCGAGTTCACCTTGTCGATGTAGATCATCTGGGTGCCGGGGACCTTGCTCTCGACGTATTTGCCAGCGGCGTAGTGCGATTCGTTCCAACCGCTGTCGTTGATCGGGCCAACCAAGATCAGACCGAAGATAAAGGGCTCATCGCCGCTGGTGTTAGCATCGGTCGATGCGGGAGCCTCAGCCGATTCAGAAGTTTCGGCTTCGGTAGTAGTAGCATCTGAAGTTGTGGGCGCTTCGCTTGCGGGGGCCTCGCTCGTTGTGGGCGCTGCTGGTGCTGCACCGCCACAAGCGGCTAATAATACACTTGCTAGCAGAATGGCAGCGACGGCGCGAAGATGTCGAACCAATTCCATGTTTCCTCCTCTTACCCCAAAGAGAACAATTCCTGTTGTGAACCGATTCTGCCAACAGCAAAACAACGGCATGTGCTTTGGAAAGACAACGTTGCCGTATTTCTGCTGGAGTATGGTACAAGACGCACCTGGATTAGCTTTCAACCCATCGAGTAAGGGAGACAGCACTGTCGGTGGTTGTTGAGAACAGGTTATGAATGTAGGGGCAAGCAGGAGTATACCCGTACTCTGGCATGCTGTCAACTTGACACCAATTGCAAGCCTATAAGGGCATGGTATGGAAGTTGAAGAACGCACCTATGCTAAAATGCCCTTGTCTAACGGGTTTCTTTACTTAGAACGCTCTATTGATTAGTCTGTGAAAGAGTGGGAATTGTATGATCGCCTCACTGCGAGGTAGTGTAGAAGCTATTGGCCTCGATTATGTGATTCTTAACGTTGCTGGAGTAGGCTACTTAGTTTATGCTCCCAGACCGGTGCTTGCGAATCTACCAGCGATTGGCGATGAACTGCACCTACACACGTATCTTGTGGTGCGCGAAGACTCGCTTACCTTGTATGGCTTTGCTTCTGCTCAGCAACGCGCCTTATTCGAGACGCTTTTAGGTGTAAGTGGGGTGGGCCCAAAGGTAGCGCTGAACTTGATTGGCAGCGTTGATCCCGATGAGTTGCGACTAGTAGTGGCAAATGGCGACACCGCGCGTTTGGCGCGAGTTCCGGGCATCGGCAAAAAGATGTCTGAGCGTTTGGTTTTGGAATTGCGAGGCAAGCTCGACCTCAAAACGCTGCCAACAGCGGCAAGTACAGCGCAAACAGCTTCAAGTGCGAGTGTATTGGGTGTCAATAGCGAGCTTATAGAATTGTTAATCAATCTTGGTTATAGCAATGCTGAGGCGACCAGTGCGATTGCCGCCCTGCCAGCAGATGCGCCAACCGAGCTTGAAGAACGCCTACGAGTTGTTTTGCGCTATCTAGGCAGTGCCTAATGCGAAGCACCCTTATGTGATACCGAATCCGCTTGAGCATGTTTTGGCTTTGGCAACGTTTTTTCTTATATGGGATTTCGCACTGTTACGCGGAATCCCATATAACTTTTTCTTAGGCATTTTGTTGTGGTCAAGTTCAAGCGGATTTTTTATAGGCAGCTCTAGCTTTTGATTAAGAAAGGTTCATAAAAAGTATTGGCAGGTTCTAAGGAGCATGCTACAATAGGCTAACGGTCGTGTATGAAGGCATAACAGAGATCCTTGGCTATATTCGGCCACAGTTGTGTCTGAAGTGACACATACAGCCGTTGTCTCCGTTGTATTCGTGTCTGTTGAACCTAGCGTTCTGAAAGGAGCCGTGTCATGGGCGACAAGAGTCCTAAGAACATCAAGAAACAGCAGCAAAACAATGCGAAGAAGGCGGCCAAGAAATCGACTGTTGTAGCTAGTGAGAAGAAGTAGCGCTTTGCATCAAGCAGTGCGCAGCCACTATGGGTCCTCTCGGACAGAGGGCAATACACCCTAGAATCGAGAAGGTCCCAGAAAACAACGTACAAAACCGGTAGAGTGGAAAGCCCGTAAGAGCTTCCGCCTACCGGTTCGTTGTACCAACCTCTACCTGTTGTGTTTAGCCCTCAAGCGGTATAGTTCTCTAGCTCCCATCCGGACCTAACCGCGTCCGCCTACGGCTATCAGATGGGTAGCCTGCCCTCATCCCCGGCCCTTCTCCCGCATTGCGGGAGAAGGGTGCCGAGCTTCGTTTCCCGTTATTCCTTCTCTCATGTTGTGAGCACGCCCGTCTTTAAAGCAGATTCGCTATTTCCTATCTTTCGGTTTTTATTGACGAGCGATCAATATACTTCCTACAAATGGCACGTTGAGATTAGACTTCATATACAGGGCGAATGGTAATGCATTGATGAGCCTCGTGAGCCAGCTTTGCTGAGCTAGCTTTGCAGTGCTGCCTGCAGCGCTAGCGCTAACTGGTCCATAACGATTGTCGCTCTCATCGTGCTCTAGCTCGACACCATAGCTGTTGATGGAATGGTAGGAATCGACATAGGCGTAGAGCACCGCCCCTGCTTCAAATGAGCCGAAGCTATAGTCGGGTACATAGAATGGACTGCTTTGGGTCAAAGTAAGGCTTTGGCCCGGCTCAAGCGACTCTTTAACCAGCCAGACTGCTCCAGCAGGGGCGATCTTTTGCCAGACCGTATTGGCCGTTGGTACTTGGTGTGGATTAATGAAGACATCGACCCAAAAGCCAGCGCTGGTTGCTGCATCGCCATTATTGTGAATCACTACTTGGATGCCGTTCTGATCGGCTTTTAGATCGCTAATAACAAGGTTGGGGCGCAGCTCTTGGCCCAGCACCTTGGGTAGATAAATTTCAAAAGATGGTTGAGGTGTCTCGCTGGGTGTCGGCGTTGTGCTCGCTGTAGCCGTAGCGCTTGCTGTCGCGCTAGGTGTGTATGTAGGTGTGTTGGTGGCTGTATCGGTCACTGTTGGGCTTTGCGTATTGGTAGGGGTGTTGGTAGCTGTATCGGTCACGCTAGGAGTGAGCGTATTAGTAGGCGTATTGGTTTGGCTAGGAGTGAGCGTATTAGTAGCCGTGTTGGTTATGCTCGGAGTGAGCGTATTAGTAGCCGTATTGGTTGGCGTATGTGTTGGCGTGGCAGTGGGCGGAGCTTGGAGGTTCAGCCCAACGATCACCGGATCATGGTCGGA